>Ga0209700_100485_pt1 | contig 74619 bp, 21 predicted proteins | sample SiratroredBW_FD_187528 | JGI IMG/M metagenome (GOLD analysis project Ga0209700, IMG submission 187528) | Root nodule microbial communities of legume samples collected from California, USA - Siratro red BW (SPAdes) (version 2) | ecosystem: Host-associated > Plants > Roots > Nodule | place: USA... | reverse complement strand
TTGTATATCCAAAGAACAGATACTTGACTCTACAGTTCCCTAAAGGTGGAAAGAGTGTAATGTGTGAGGACTATTTTGATAACATGGTTGGTTTTTTACCCTTCCTGGTTACCTTTTTTTTTTTTTTCTTTTAGACGTTGATTAGTATTTAATTAAAATGGGACTTATAAATGCTTAGTTAAAGAAGTTCCTGTGCATACTGGCCTATCATAGCCTTTTTAATTTCATAATTTTATATTGGGTAATTGCGGTATAGTAAGCACACTTTGTTTCTTGTTACGTCTTGGATATGTGAAGGTTGGGGCTCCCATTGAATTGATATTATGGAAGATGGATGAAATGATGCATTGACTTCTCAGAATATGGGGAAAGTAACCCACAGAGCTAAACTTGAGTTACTGCTGTCATGATTCCCATTTCATGCATAACAGTTTTAGTTCCTGTATTTATGATATTAGAGTTAATGTTCATTTCTTATTCGTTTATTCTTTGAATTATACTTGTGTCTATACCTATCACCGCTGCTATTCTTCCCTTTTGTGTCTTCTTTTGACTTCTGGTTGGTATAGGAATAAATATTTTGTGCATTTGTTTTTTCTTCTTCATTTACTAATTTGTATCTCCTGGAATTGCACCTTTTGGGTACCTATGTTCCTTATCAGAAATATGTTGATATTATTAGATTGTATTTTCGGATGCATGGTGGATTGGGAGGAAAGATGAAAATCCTGAAGAAGCCAAACTGGATTTTCCAAAGGAGTTGTCCGAGGTTAGGATTTTTTACTGTATAATAAATGTCTGATCATAATTAGCAACTTGTCTTTTCCTTGTTTGGCCTGAAGAGAAAATGGAGTCCATTTTTGTTATCTACTGTTTGAATGTCCTATTTCAGGGACAGCAAGCTGAATATGACTTTAAAGGGGGTGCAGGTGCAGCTTCTGTAGTCAATCAAGGGGCTCCTAGAACCAGGATTCAACATGCTGAACCAGAGTCACCAAAGACACCCTCCGAAAATGAATTGTCAGACAGTGAAATCAATTTAGAGGATACAAAGGAATCGGGTCCATCGCGGCACTCAACGAGAACTGCAGGAAAATCATATAAGTATCAGCCTCTTCTGTATAATGTTTACATTTCATGTGTGTTTTCCAGCTACAAAGTTACAAGAAGAATTGTTGCTTTATGTTAAGCACAGCATTTAATTCTAATTTTTCTGTTTGTGTGACCATTCTAATGTCTGATTCCAGTAAAAACTTTGGCAATTTTTTACTGAAAGTCCTATTCATGTAGTTTTTTTGTTGGACCAGATTCGCTGAGATTTCATCTGGTGATGATTCTGGTGAAAATAGCCCTGACCTTTCTGATCGTGAAGAGAAAGTGGCAAACGTTGATACTGCTGTAAATGATCGTAATAGCTCAAATATCCTTAGTCAGTTGGGTATCCCCTTAAAATTGTAGGGGGAAATCCGAGATGTGTTTTTTTGAAACAATTATCTTATATTGACCCTGTCCCTGTATTTTGGACCTCATTTCTAAGGTTATACTAATATACTTTATTAGTTGATTGGATGATTGTGTTCAACTTTCATTTTCCTTTTGATGACCTGTCCACCTGAAATTGATAACCTGATTGATCTTATAAATTTTATATCATCATTGAAGTTGTATTTTATATTCCTTAACACACAAATACAGAAAAAAACTGTAGTTTTTGATCTTGATAATGAGGAGGATGCACCGGCACATCAGCTAAACCAGCAAAATAAAGAGTCTACAGGCCGATCCAAATATAAAGAAGTGTCTCAACCTGCTTCGGTCAGTGCATCTACTGAAGTTAAGTCCAGTAATCGTGGTTCACTTGTTCAGGCTACTATATCCACATTATTCAAGAAAGTGGAAGAAAATGTAAGCTTTTGAAACTGTTTGATTCAGACCCAGCACTACTAGCTTTAAAGAAAAATGTTAAATTGTTTGTTCATCCCTTATTTTGTAAATATATAATATTTGCATGCATGTATTAGTCCCCCATTAATAAATTCCACAGTAGAGAGACCCAACACTGTTGTAACTTGCAGTTAGCTGAATAAAGAATATGAAAGGGGAGGCAGACTAGTTATGAAAGAGATGAGAACATAATTTGAGAGGATACTGAGGGATCATATTTGACAATTGCAACTTGTTCTCGGTGTAGAGGTCTCTCAAATTTCCGTGAGTTGTATGTTATACTCTATAAAGCTCAGGCATGTGTATTTAATGGTGTGTCCTTGTGTCCAACACACGTAGGACACTCGTATTTGGCTCTCAGTTTTATCATAGCTCGAATATAACTTTAATAAGGGTAGGCACAATGTTATTTTGAAACCTCATAAACTTATTGTGCAAGTTTTTATTATAAGTAAAGAAATAAGGAGTAGATCATATATAATCAAGAGTATTTAGATTATATATGTATCATTAGGAACATTTTTATTTATTCTCCCATGGTATCTTCATATATTCTGAAATTTTTTGAAATTGTTATTTGTCTTTAGATGAATCTCGGCTAAAGTGTCTTTTGCAATGATGATGATGATAAAAAGGGATGAAAAGTCTTAAATCGATTAGATCCTCTTTTTACTTTTTGGATTTTAGATAGATGGATTATATTCATTTTTGTATTAGGTGACAATATGTTTAGATTGTATATTTGACTAATCTTGTTTATGGATGATTTTGAATATATAAATTTTGATTGTCAGTTTAAATGATTAAATCAATTAGATACTTTTTTACTTTTTGGATAGATGGATTATATTCATTTTTGTATTAGGTGACAATATGTTTAGATTGTATATTTGACTAACTTATAGAAGATTTTGAATATATAATATTTGTTTGAATTGACAATCAAAAATTATATATTCAAAATCATATATAAACAAGGTTAGTCAAATATACAATGTGTGTGTGTGTGTGTGTATATATATATATATATACATTTAGTGTTAGTGTCTGGTGTGTTTGCCAGTATCCATGCTACATAGGTTATACTTTTCTCTAGTGGATTTCTCTCCTAGGGTGTCCGAGCAAAGATTCACACTTTCTTGCATTCTTTTTCTTTCTTCACCCATACCTAGCTGTTCCAGTACCTTACAACATCTCAATATTTGATTTCTTTTATTTATTTTTTATACATAATAAATTTATGGTAAAATAGCATATAAGATGTGTGATGATACTTTGAAGTTGTATGTTTACTCTATCTCTAAGCAACTATGTGATAGGTTATCATCTCTTGCTAGTCCTTAGGCTAAGTTGTTTGATCTCGTATATAGGTTTAAACTGAAATCCTGGTTTTTATCATCGGGTCCAACAATCATCAAAAGCCTTCTCCTTTTGATATTGTTTTACTGTTATTTTAGAAGATTCGAGGATGTACCTACTATATGTATATATATGTGGGAATGAGATTAATATAAATGCATGCGATATGAAATGATGATAATATTTGAGTCTTGTCTTGTTTATGTTGCTAAGTTTTCATTTACATGAATCAGGATGAAAAAAATGGCTGATATGTATCTTCATTGCTGGATTTTGTTGATGTTTGCTGCTAGCAATTTCAATGTGGACCTGTATATTTATGTTTTCATTAGTGCTTTAAATCCCGGATAGCATCATGTAGCAACCAACTACAAAAATACTAGCAAGATCGGGGGCAGCCAGATAGCCACTTGAAATTTTGCACATAGTTAATATAATGCATATTATTGTACACAAATTCTAAACAATGGTAAGTTACTCAAAATTAATGATATTCGTAATTAACAACAAAAAATCATAGGTGTTTTAAACAAAACATGCAAGTGAAAAATACTAACAAAAACCAATACATGTTTCCTAGATAGGAATCATCAACCATCATCATCTTCTAAATCCAAGTTTTCTTTATCATTTTCACTATTATTATGTGTATAGATTTCATTTTTGGAAATTAAACTCTCAGAAATAACCGTCAAAAATAATCCTAATATCTGTTTTTCAGTCGGATTTTTTGGAATCAACACATAGCACTGCTATAGCACCTGCTATGCTGTCTGCTATAGTGGACAGGGGCTGCTCTGCTCCACACCACTATACTGGTGTTATAGACTGTATTTAAAACTCTGATTTTGATGTATTGCCAGTAATTGATAAATCTTTAGTGCAGAGTAAGTTTCCCACCAAACACTGAAATTCGACTAATTCATCTTTATAACTATGAATCTTACATACTTCATATGATGGACACATGGCATGATATTGATTCAGGAATATAAGAAATTGATACAAAATCAAAATAAGATATAGGCTAAACACATTAACATGAATGTTACATGTAAAAAAATTCACTTTACATAAATGCACAATATTTGTAAAGAGATATTGTTCATTTCTCATCTACTGGTGATTATATTAATTAGTGATAGTCTCAATTAACAAAAAAACTAAAATTAATCATTATGGGTGTAAGTGGCTTAGGTTGGGTCGACTTTAACTTTTTCATTTAGCAACCTAAGATTTGGTGGGGTCATTGGGTTAAGTAATTTAAAAAAAATTAATTTATTAGAAAATGCGTCAAAATAAATATTTTCAATGTTAATTATAACTTATAATCTCACGACACTACTAATAATACATGCATAAAGAATACTCATGATAAAATATAAAATTATTAAATTATTAGATGAATAATATTTTTTATTATATATTTATTATGCAGTCAGGTTGGGTCGAGTTTACTGAGTTTGAAATTCATGAACCTATTACCTATCTCAATTCTAAATGGGTGGACTAAATAAAACCCAACACATGTCACAACGGCTTCTCAAGTTGGATGCAACCTACTTACACCCCTATTAATCACGACAAAAAGAACTAATAGTTAGATGTCTTCACTTTGGTCGTATCAGAGTATCTTATGTTGAAGAATTATTTATATATTTTTCCAATCCATGATAGACGGCCACAAAATATTAGTCCTGTTCAAATGAAGTATTGGATCTATATAATTGTTTAATATTTAATATAGCCTTAAGGGTATTGAGGAAAAGATAGATCTGTATATAATTTTATTTGTATTTAAAGTATTAGATCTGTATTCCAAATGTACCGGTGAGTAAAGTTCTAAATACATAATAGAAAATTGGAGGATAATCCTTAGATAGGAATGTCAAACATGTGTAAAGTTCTAAAATCGTGATAGGAAATTGCAGGATACTTGTTGGTTACAATATGAAGTAGGAATGTCAAACATGTATCAGTACAAACTGTTATCTTTCCATTTTTAGGATATTTGGACTCATAGCTCATGTTGCAATGCATATAAGTATCAGTGCACAATTCTTCTAAGTGGGAATGGGTGGGGTTGTTTTCCTGCTTATTTGTTTTAAGTCAAGTCTGGACAGAATGTTTAGTTTTAGACAAGTTCGATTGTGAAGCCAACATCTGCCAGTTATGGTTAACTAAGTTCAAGATTTAGCTCAGTTTGGACTGATCAAAACCTGTCAATAATCACTGGTTGAACTAGCTGATTTACAATCTGTTCTGTATTTAGATTTTCTTGGATAAAAAAGCTGTTTCCTCTGCGTTCAAGATGTGCTAGATGCAAGTATTTAAAGAAATGAGCTTTGAGTGGCTAAACCATCCAGTACACACACATACATACATACATATATATATGTATTGTTGCATTAGGATTGTTTCTATGGTGCTTCATCAGGTTCCAGCCAATTTAAATGGTTGAACCTGAACCAGAAGTATTGCCAATTCACTGTCTGGCATAGAATGCTGCTTTTAAGAATCTATTGAAAAATTTGAAACTTGAATTAAGACCTTGAGCTGAGCCACAGGAATTTTGCAACCTATCTTGCTTTGAGAGTCTTCCCATTATGTCCCAATTTTGTAAATCCACACCAGTTATGAAATGGCTGTGATTTTGCATAATAATAACTTTCATGCCATTCATTGAGCCATTATTATTTATTTGATCTCTTTGATTAAACCTTTCTTGGAACAAAAAAGTGGTTCAGGCTTGTTTAGATCTATGAAGTGTTCTACATGATTTAGGAGACCCTTATTTCACAATGATTTTACGTTTTTACTAAAATGTTCTGATTCATATATTGCCTAGTATGGCTCAACATTGGTCAAATTGATAATCTTGCAAAAATCTTATTTTTCAGAAGACTACAAGAAATTCAAGGAAATCTCCATCATCAAAAGGTTTTACTTTCCTAGTTTCTTTTGCATTATCACAAGCAATATTATGAATATTGAATGACAAAAATTATTAATGTTTTTCAGGTTCTGGCCAGAAGTTGCAGCCTGCTGGTTCAAAAAGAAAATTTGATCTGGTTGAATTTTCGTTTTTCTAAATTTCCTGAATCTTTCTCCTCGAGTCGGAATAAGAGTCTTCCTTAATTAGTTATAAGCGTTTCATATTCGAATGGGATGCATGCTGAGTTATTTGCTATTGTTGTAGGATGAAGGACCCAAGAAAAGGGGAAGAAAGACCAAGGACAAATATCCTGGTGAGTATTCTTCCTTTTTTCCTACATATCTTCTAATGACTATGTGTTGCTATCATTATCGAGAGATAGTAATTCAAAGTGAATGAGTATGCATCTCTTATACTTGGTAAGACCACACTAGGGAGAAATTCGTTGGTTCCTCATGGACCACATTAGGGGGAAATTTGTTGGTTCCTCATGGCAATGTTTGTAGTTATAGAAGATAGCCACAAGAACCCAACCAAATATAAACTAGATGCATCTTATTGAAGTTGAATTGCGCATGAAATAATAGAAATTTGTGAATGGATTAGTTTGACAAAGTTTGCCCATCACTACACGATGTTATATTATATGTCTTCACGTTCAACATTATTGTTGCCACACATGATAATAACTTTTTAAATTGTCGATGATAACTCTTTAAATTTGTTGGCTATTAGAGATATGTTTTGATTATATTAAATAGGAAGATATAATATGATTTGATAGGGAAAATATTTCCCATTATTAGATATTGATTTTGTTATCTCTTCTTCCTTATAATTTACAACACTCGTGCGTACTCAACATATGAAATTTATTGTATTCTTCTTAGTTTCTTTTTTCTCAACACAGGAAAATAGTAATCAAATCATATTTCCCCACTTAATGTAATCAATCATATCTCTAACATGGTCAAGTCATATCAATGATACTCCTGTTGGAACATATGTATCATGAGAAAACTTGTTACAAATATCATTAATACAAGGGCCTTGAAAGACTTGGGGAACATGTCAACAAGTAGTTGGTTGCTAGAGTTGCCAAAGTAAACAATGACAAAGCTAGAAAATATTTTCCGGAATTGACTTTCTCTATGACAAAGAAATCTTCAATATGCTTTGTATGATCAAATGATATCTTTAACCTTGGCAATGAAGAGGCTAAAAGAACTTTCAATCTTTGTAATTTGCATTTGTTCAGTTGGAAATAAATGCTACAAATTTCACTAGTCGGTCGTCTCCTTTGGAAAAGAGTTGTCCAAAGGTTTTCTTTTAAGAGGTTGTCCTTCACAGATCTTCAATGTGATTGGTGTTGTGTTGTAATACGTGTTTCAAGTGCTTAGTCTGTTGCAATCTTCTTTCAATGTAAATTTTTTGTTCAACAAAAATAATAAAATTGTCAGCAATATAATGATCCAGTAACGAGTAGCTCTAGGTTAATATTTTAAATAGCCAGTGACTTAAGACTTTGTATTGTAGTTTGTCTCTCATTTAGATGTGGGCCTGGTTGATGCTGTCAAACTCGTATAGCATTAGGCTTGCTTTGTGATGGGATTCTGCCAGCATATAAACAAATCAATGGAGGAAACTGAAAGATTATTGAATGGTTTTCTAATTGTTGTAGTATCTGTCTAAATATTTTAAATAATCTATATCCAGCTGGCGTTCTTTTTCATATAACAATCACTCTGCATTGAAAGCTTGGGTCTTAAAAAGAAGCTGTTGGATAAATAAACTTTGTCAAACTTACCATGCATGTGAATTTTCCAGGTAAAAAAATCAAGGCGAAAAGCAAGGAATCCGATGTAAGTCTTTCTTTTCTTCTCGTTCTTGAAACTCCATAGCTTTTAATGATTGAATCTTCTTTAAGCGGATTCTTATGTTTCATGCTTAATCATAAACAATGCCACCCAACCCAGCTACTGATAGGGAAGTAAATTGCCAACCCTTTTATCTATTTGCTTCTCATTTTTTGAAGGGATCAGCTTTGCTTTCAACAATTGTTAGCACCAATTTGTCTTCTCACTTTTGATTTCGATGCTATTAAACTCATCTACTTAAGTTTATACTTCTAGGAGCACTCCGGGTCTGATTTGTACATATATTGAAGTCAATATCATTTTAATATTTTATTTATTTCACGTATCATTGATTTAACTAGAGATATTCCAATTTTAGACTGGCATTGGTTTTTGCTATAAGCATATAATGTATTCATATAATTACATTGATATTTTCATCTGGTATCTTTAAATTTGAAAGCATCAATCTCCCCAATACGATTACTTGATGCTCTGAAATATCTTAACAAATAGGAAACTTGGCATCAGTTTTACAGTTCTCTTTGAACCACTAGTTTCATATTCACATGATAATGTAGGATGAAGATGATGACAACGAAGATGATGACATTGAACAATTTTCAAATGCTTCAGAGGTATTTTCCCAACCTTACACATGCCTCTACTCCCATGGATGCATGTACCTACACAATCTTATAGTTTCATAAAAGGCATGGGGCTAATCTATATATACTTATTGTTCTTATAATATTTGTTTTGTTTAGGATAATGGAAGTGATGAAGATTGGATTGCTCGACCATAATTAGGCACAAGAAATGACTAGACAAGGTCATGCTAGTGATGTGATGGTACCCTTTATTTCTGTCACTAAGAATGTCACAACTTGGATTTGCTTACCATGTGGTTACGAGGAACAGAGAATAAAATTTGTTGAATGTATACTGATCCAATCTTTATCTCAGTTGGGAGTCATTTGATATATTCCTATCAATTTTAAGTTATGTACTTTTTTTATTCTAAAAGCAAGTTATTAGTAGAATTTGACTGATTATATTTTGTCTGAAGTATAAATTACTTAAAGTTGTTTCAACACAGAATTAAATTAAGCATTGAATATTTACTTAAAATCACATAATTGGCATTTTAACGTGATTAGGGAGAATCTATGTAAAATCAAACGCTTGCTTTATTGAATTTTAAAAGGAACTTGATGGGAATAAACAAAATAAATGAATAAACCAGGTTGGTTCCTTTTCTTGACTTGAATTGAGCAAAAAAAAATAATTTTAGAATTGATGACTGACTTCAGTTTGTACACAATTTTCTCACTTCAGAAACTCTTGTTCCTTTTTCCTGGGTTTTATTAATTTCAATGTAGCAGTCAAATATGTTGTATTAGTATAATTATATCTGCTAGTATCAAGCACTCATATGCCTGTCAGTTTACTTTTATTTTAACTTTATGTTCATGAAAAAAATGAATTTGTCATGGTGCTTAGCTCTGTTTTGTTCCCAAATCATTGAAAAGTTATCTATAATTGTCCACAAAGAGTTAACAATTTAAAAAGAATAGAGATGAACTCTTAATATAATAATTTAATAATATGATTCTTTCCTCATTGAGCCAAAGTCTAACAATATATTGTTTTCCTGCAAAAAGGGAAAAAAATTAAAAATGTCTCATATGGCAACACAATAAATTATTCTCAGTAAGGGAAAGAGTTCAAAAGTCAAGATTGTCTGCATAGTCCATCTTCAAAAAAGGAGTTGCACGTTGATTCATGGCCACGTCTTTTATAATTAGTCAAATAAAAACAAAACTTGATAAGGTTTATTTGAGTCATTAAATTTGCTAAAATCCCAAGTAGTTGGAACTCAACAATCCATTAATTTTCGTTAAAATATCATTTTTTTTAATTATTTGTTTCTGCTAATCCGTCATATTGAAAGGACGACTCTACTATAAATAATCAGTTAAATTTCATTGAAAATTGATTATTGACTAGATTGGTTAATATTTTGAACAATAAATTATTTTCCCCCTATATTTCTTTAAATTTTTAGTTTGAGTCTTTTATGTATGAAAATCTTAAAGGATTTCATGAAATCGTTGCAATGGATGTTTCTTTCCATAGAAGATGCTAGTTGTGATAAACCAAAACTCAGTCAAGATTGCAATCATTTCACACTAATGCACTTTTGGGTTATTGAAGTTATCAGTTGAAAGAAAGAACTAATCAAGTGGGAAGACCACTTAGCACTTATCCTCATAACACTATGTAATAGGCAAAGTTTTAAAAGATAATAATGACCATGTGTAATTAGGGGTGGGACTACTTCATGATCCCCCAAATTATGAAATATTTTTTTAAAATTCAATCAATATTTACAATTTAATTTGGTGGATTTGATGACTCTATTTATACATACAGATTGTTTATTTTAAGTTAAAATTTACCACACAGTAAAAATATACAGAACATTAAGAGAAAAAATTCACTGCTACAACATGATATAGTAAATTAGTAGCTCAACTTTATTTGAGGTGGTAATTTTTTTTTTTCACATACATGTTTTATAATGTAATTTGTAAACATTTTCTAATAGGGTTGATGCTGTTTAATTAAAAATGCCTATGTATGTCTAATTAACATTGATTTTCAAATTAAATAAATGTTTAAAATTGTAAAACTTGTACTTAGTCATTTTCATAAAATTAGATTTACTTCCTTTTTTTTATCAATGTTTTACCTACAAAATTGTTCATACAATACATGTAACAAATTGTTCATACAATACATGTAACAAATTGTTCTTAGAATTTTTTATCTATAAGATGATGATGGTTTAACAAAATTTAAAACAGAAAAATAGAACCTTTTTCGCAACCATGTTATTGATTCAAACTATCTGTCAGGATAGTGAAATCTTTACTTTCCATCCCATTCTTTCCCTCTTTAACATCACATTTTTCGTACTTGAACATCACATCTTGCTTAAAGAAATTGAGTTCAGTACTTTTTTGATAAATCTCTTTATTAATGATATTACTTTATGTATCACCTAATATTAAGACTTTTAGAGTCTTTGCTGCATAGGCACTTGTGGCCACATTTGTCAGCAGTTTTCTGCAACATTAAAGATAGCAATGAAACTGCAACTGCAATAGCAATCTAAAACTTAGTACATAAAAAATCATGGCATGCTCAGAGGAAGCATATTCGAAATTGACATGTTTTGGGAGACAAAATAAAACAAATGCAATCTAAACATATACTACTTTCTTTCTGATATATATATATATATATATATATATAATACACACTATTTTTTTCCTTCTACTGTTGTTTTGTTCAACTATGTTGCTGCAAAAGTTTAAAACCACAAACTTCGATGATGTTTCACAGATTTACAAGCCACTCACTTTCCACAAGATACCAACCAAGTCCAATTCAAACAAGGCCTTAACTCCCTAAGAAAGTGTCAACCTTCGAATTTGTTGCTCTGGACAAGAACCTCATACAAATTGGTGGCTTAACTCCAGCCAAAGCTAGTATTGAAGCAGGAAGAGTCCATATTCCATCCCCACATATCAAACCAGAAGCTACAGCTGGTGCAAAAGCATCTGCCTTAGCCTTGTTAATCCTCTCCCACACATACAATATCAGACTTCCAACACACATGTCAATGGCAAAGTATGGCCCTATGTAGAAAGGTATTGCCATGGCCATTGGAAGTGGAACGAACTTCCCTTTCTTACCAAGAAAATCTTTAAACAAGTTTACCACAACAGCTGCTGCGAAGAATATGTAACAAAGCAAGAGGCAGTTTTTTGGTAGGGAGCCAAAACCTTGCACCCCCAATAAGGCCATATTACGGTATATGATTGCATATGGGGCAGGATATTCACTTGTAGGCTTCCCAAGGTCAGGAAAAGCTTTGTAGAAAATCCAAAACACAGAAGGAGAAACTATACAACCCATAGTTGTGCCGATTATTTGGCTCACAAACATGGAGCGTGGTGAAGCCAGTGTAAGGTAGCCAGTCTTAAAATCCTGCATCAGGTCTGAGGCAGTGGAAACAATGTTCATCATCACTCCACAGGCGGCTAGGCCAGCAAGAACTCCGCCGTGTGAGGCACCGGCCCAAGCTCCGATTGTGAAGATGGCCAGCTTTCCATAAGTGGATGCAAGGGACCAATCAGTTAATCCACAACCATATGCATTGCAAAATGCCAAGGTGGGAGCAACTAGATAGATAACAATAATGTAGTACCATTTTAGTTGGGGGAAGATGTGTGGCAGAGTGGCAGTTGAGATGGCAGCAATAGCAACATAACCTGCAACTGCAAACCATGTGGGAATTTGATCTTTAAGGAAAAGTCGGGTGCGGCGCTGGTCATCATAAGATAGCTGAGGATCTGAGGGGGAGTCTTGATCTGCAACTGGAAGTTCATTCTCCCGTTTTTTCTCTTTGATTTGATGATACAACCCCCAGAGGGTATGAGTTATCACCTTAATGAAGTTATATAAACCATCTCCTAGGATCAAGGCAATGGCTATAAATACCTGAATTCAAGGTACAAGGTAAATCCATTTAACTGATAGACATTGGAAAGAATGTTAAGGAATTGTGGTACTAGAGGTGCTTTGTATCAAGGAACTTACCCTATAACCTTGAATGCCATGAAGATTGCCTTCACCAAGACCTTTGTCATACCAATGACCCTCTTTGGTTTTAATGAGAGGCCACATGACTCCCCAAGAAAGAATTCCCCCAAGAAGCACTGATATATTTATGATATATGGGCAAATCATTCCCACTCCAACATAGATTGCAGAAAAATCAAAATAAAACCTACAAATAAGTTAAGATATGATTAGCCATCCTGGATTAGAACATAATTTGAAGTATCTTGCTTTTAGATTTATGCATGTTTACACTTCTAGATAAAGAAACTTCATTCAAAATGAAGATCTGACAGTATACCTGTTTTCATACGCTTTAAGCCCCAGTGAAGGGAAGGCTTGAAATCCACACTGGTCAGTAGCTGTATAAAACCATTGAAAGAAACCCCAGAAAAAACTCATACTGAAGAATTTTCCCAACATTTTCACTTGCTTCCTGGAAGAGTACAAAAGAAACAGTAGATTAGTTTGCATGTCTAAAATCTCATGCAGTCACTTCTAGTAACATGGAGTCAAAGACAGTGCCTACTTTGCAAGTTTGGCTCCTTGAGGAGTGTGGAAGCTGTTGATGAGATGTGCAGTTGCAGTACCACTTGGATATGTCAATTTGAAGTCAATGACCATAATCTAACACAAGTAATAGAAGCATAACTTAACCATAACATAATTGCAAACACAATAAAGTGATAAGGATTAAAAAAAATGAAACCGTGCAGGTTTTCTTAATAAAGTTTTGTATGGAAAGACTTTTCAATAAATAATTAAAGATGAAAATATGAATGTAAAATGAGATTATAAAAGTTCACTCATTTATATCTCTAAAAGCTAATTTTAATTATGAGTAAGCAACTTTTCATTTTTGACAGAAGCTAATTAATTCATTACACTTTCTTATTCTCTTTTCTTAGAAGTACTCATGGAGAAATTTATCAATACATATCCGATACGTGTTGGACACGGAACATGCCACTTAATATATTCAGTTTCAAACTTTTATTGCGAAATAAAATGGAACATTAACGAACAATGGAATCAATATTTCAAGAATGTGTCAGTGGCATACCTTTCGGAGAGGTACAACAGAGAATAGGCCAAGAAAGCTAACAACAAAGAGAAAAGCTATAATCCACCCTAAACTTGGGTCCTTAAAATCACTTGTGTCTGTGGATTGGTTAGCTATTTCTTCACTCATTCCGAATAGGTAACTTCCAAACCCTCCTGTTCACACAAATCAATCACATAATGAAAACTTTCACTTAACTTGCTAATAATCACCATATCTATGAAAAAAAAAAAGTGTTCCTAGATTACAAAAAAATTAGTTCCATGTAGATAAATTTCTTCATAAACTTATAAAAAAACATTAATAAAGGACAAGAAATAATCTTCTCTCATTAGGTAAAATCAGTTCATACATAAACCAATAAAAAAAAGTTCATTTGTTTTAGCTTCTCCAAAAGGTCATTTTACTTACTCAGGAGAAAAGCTAAGTTTATAAGAGAAGTTTATTTCATTTTATCTTCTCCTATAAGCCCTTTTGAAGAAATTTATCTTACTAGGACCTAAGATTCCTTTCACTCGTATAACATCAACATCTCACTCTAGAGTTTCCGTATGTACTGAAGTCCAATTTTCCTAAAACCCTAACACAACATTTAAACCAGATTTGACAGTTTGCAATGCTTCATTTCAAAATATGATGCAATACATTTAATGATACAAGATTGAAACTTTTTTTTTCTTTAAATAATGACGAAAGATGAGAAAGAGTAGTTCATGAAAGATGAGAAAGAGTGGCTCAGAATTTCTGCTTATGTTCGTTGAAAATGGTAGAAGCATACACTAATTCAATCACATCAAGTAGGTTTCCAAATTTCTTGTCATAAGTTGAATTCAAAACAAAGAAAAAGTATCTTTCAAAGCATGGACAAATTGCGCTCATCTATGGCTTTCCACAGTATGTTCTAGAAGGTTATGTCTCACAGTGATAAGTAACCTTTGATTACAAAAGATTGTGACTGGGGGAGGCAGGATTAATGATATAGTTCCGGTAAAAAGTTTCTTCCAATTTATTAAATTAGTGGGACAGATAGAGTTGACTCTAAAATTAGGAACTCTTCAAAGAAAAAGAACACAGTTGATTGTGTACTAATTCAATTAGCCACTCAAGTGATTACTTTTCTGGATGATTTAACACTGAGAAAGTAATTCCATGTTTCTCTGAGGAATCAGATTACAAACTAGGTCAAGATGAGAAATTAACACAAATCCAAATCCCCACACAAATTAGCACACTGTTGAATCTGAAAAGGCTCCAAAAATCCAATTTTGTTTGATAAATTTCTAGTCAATTACCAAAAAGAGAAAAACTTTCCACCCATGAAACAAAAAGGGTAAAAAACTCAACAGTTAACCAATTAAAAAACTACAGATATCAATATCATGGCAACAGTAAACAAATCCCCAGAAGGCAGAGTGAAAAGAAGAAGGTACCGCTAAAAGCTATGCCAGAGGAAGCCACAACACAGGTTTGGATGACAGTGTTCTCTTGCCTTGTGAAGGGTTGTCTCAAGATGCCAGATTTTTCCAAGAACTTTGTCCAAGTCTTCACAAAGAAGAACCCCAGAAGGCCAGCAGAGACATTGAGAGAAGGAATAATACCAGTGGTGAGGTTGAGCTTCATCACAATGAAACTGAACAAGATGCTGAGTGCAAAGCTGACCACAAAGGCTCTCACAGTCAACTGGTTCCTCCATGATGGCACCAGAAGGTGTTGGAACACCCTCTCCACAGAAACCTCTTCCTCTTTGACTTTGCTGCTACCCTTTTGGCTCAGCCTGTGATCATGCTCATCTACATGCTCAAGGGACTCAAAACCATTATCCACCACTCTATCCCCACTTCCATTTTGGGCCATGGTGTGTGGATTATTCTCCTTGGAAAGTGCAGTGATTCAAATCCACAACTTTTTTTTATGGGAGTTCGGAATCTCCAAGGATTGTGAAACTTCCTAGATACCCTCTTCTTGTCTTAGGTTAAATCTAAGTTTGTGTTTCACCTTTTTCAAGGGTTGAGTTGGAATGTGCATGGTGGTTTACTTACTGGCATTTATTAATGGACTCATAGACATCAAAATCAGGAGCTAGTGGATGACAGAGAGAGGAGAGAGAATGTGAATGTGATAACTGAGAGGTTTGAAGACAAATATGTAAAGCTACAAACTTTGATAGATGTCAGTGTGAGATGGAGGAACAGAACAGCACACACCATCCTTGGATTTGGATACGTATTATTCTAAACCTTTTCTCTTTTTTTTTTTCATTTTCTTTTATGTTTTTCTTTTCATAATTAACCAGGACTTTTGTAACTCTTCTATAACAATAATTTTTTTTTTAAAAGGAATTGTTAAAAAAAAGGTTGTTTAATGAAAAATTTAAACAGCATGATAAACGACCATATAAAAAAATACGTTTTAGATGTCCCAATACAAAGCTTTTCTTATAATATTTTAGCCAGTAACTTAATATCACCAAGTAGTATTTTCCTTTTTTGAATTTTTTTATCTTTTTTCTTTCAATTGCATTATATTATTATTTTTTTTAACATGGATATGAATTACTCTTATTTTCTCTTTGTAGATGCTAAATAGGTTTTTGAGTCTGCAAAAACTTTTTTCCGTTAGGTATTAGTTTAGGAATGAATTAGAAGTGTGTGGTACAAAATATAATATTTGACCAATCCAAAAATTAAGAAATTATTTAATTCTTTTCTTTTTAAAAAATTGGCAAGTATTTATGATTTGATGATATTTAAAATGTTTTGGATTGTTAAAATAAAAAATAATTCAAGGATACAATCTTGTAGTAGAAAAATTGCTTAAATTGATGAAAAAGGTTGTATTTTAAAATATGCTGTGTTTTCAAATAAGCTACTTTAAATTTTTAAATTTATATCATAAATAATTAAATTTATATAAAGATAGAGCTTTATATTAAAAACAAATCTTTTTCGAGAAAAGGAAAGATGGAGAGAGAGAGTCAAAGCTTAAATTTGAAAAACTCATTTATCAGCTTTAAACAGAATCCCTCTAAATATATGTCTACGTTTTTTACACAATCTTTATTGTCATTAAAATGGATTTTCAGGTATAAAAGTAACGAATAAAATCCTCAGTAATAAAAAAAATGTAGTGGTTAAAGAATCCTAATTACTTATTTAATATGAAAATTATGAGTACTACTTAAGATACTATTCTTCCACTAATATTATTTTAAAATTTTCTACAAACAATGCATGATCAGGATTTGTTCCAACCAATCTTCGTCTAAAACTTTTTAGTTATTTTTCACAAATATTCTCTTGTATATTAATTTTCTATTAAAGGATTATTAATTATTTTATGAAAATTCAAAAGTTGAAGAGTTTAATTTAAAAAGTTAAAACTTCATTACTATTATTTTCTTTCTACGCACTAATTATTTACTATTAGAGACAAATTAAATAATTTGATCGATTTTCGTAATAAATATGAAATAATTATTGATATCTTATATTTTTGAATGAAAAAGGTATCAATGAAATCTAACTATAAGAAGAGTAAAAAATTCATATATTAAATATATAAAGTTTGATTTCAAAATTATTCAAATAATCTAGTATAAATTAATGAGTACATATATATTCAGGTACATATATATATAATAATATTCTTATATGATATATCACTTTGAGGTAAAAAAAAAAGTTTATAAACATATTTATATTTTAATTTATTAAAATACTTCTTTAAATGCATATTTAGATTAAATTTAATTTGTGATTCTAATTTCAAACAATAGTTATCTTCAATTTTTGTATAAAAGATTAAAATCAAATCATTATACAAGCTGTTAATATAATATTGTCAAAATAAACTTTTATATTTTTAGTATTCTCTTTTACTATAATTTTATCTCAAAAAGACATTTTAATATATGCCTACAAATAATTCTTGACTTCAACTTTTAAATGATATACTTTTAAATTTACGAAATATAATCAAATTAGTTTTCCAGATATGTATATAAAGTCGTGACAACATCAAACTAAATCATAATCTCACATAGTTTAACAATTAAATTAAATTCGTCTAGCTGGGATGATACATAAATTTATTTTTACTTATGGAAAAAAACTTTGGGATGCAAATAATATATTAATTGTTATATTTTTCTTTTCATCTATATAGTATATATAGTATGAACAATGAATGTGAAAAATAGTAATGACTTTTATGGTAAACTTTTGGGTGAATGAATGAATATGCAGAATTGGTGTATTTTGGTGTTTGTTCTTTTGCCATCCATCATTGTTCCCACCAAATGGATACATTTTCTGCAAGAGGGTGTCAGAACAGAAACCCTATCTTCATTCATTGCCACACTTTAAAACCTAATCAAATTTGTCTCTTGTGTAGACTAGTTCACACATCACATACCATACCATTATTTCCCACATTGTTGTATTGTGCTAAATTATCTAAAATTAGCCTCAAATACTAATCATGGAAATTTAGATAAACTTATGCATTATGAACTTTTCTAATTCAAAAACTGGTTTTCCAAAATTGATGCAAGTTTAAATTATTATAAATAACTTTAGATTGAATACAACATTTTAGGTTTAGGAAAGCTAAGTGAACTAGCTTGATAAACTTCAGAGAGGAAGAATTGTTTTGATGGAAATAACCTAATAACCACATATTAATTAATCCAATAACTAATAGTTGTGGTGTATGATAATCCATCTTACACTGACTAAGCTTTTCTTATCATTAGACTTTTCTTTCTGGTCTTGATAAAAAGTTTTTGTTGTTAGTTTTTTAAAAAAAAAAAAAATCTTTTAAAAATTTGACTTTATTAAGTGACTTTTGAAATATTTTTTATTTTTTTTATCACAATGTTCAATATATAGTCTACCTTATATAAAATAGGAATGAAATTCAAAGTTAATAATTTTTTATAATCCTATTTTGATCCCTCTACTTTGTTCAATAAGCAATTGTGATTCCAATTTAAAATACAAGTGTTTCTATCATCATGTTTTAGTTTTGGTCCATCCTTAATTTTGTGTACATTTATTTCTTTAGCTTCTTATATTTTAATTAGTTAAATCATTTTTTGACAGTATTTTAAATGAATATGCGACGTCTAGATTCAATCAAATCAAGGTGAAAAAAAAAACATGTGAAATTTTGAATGTTTAAACCAAAACTACTGGTTTTTTGAAATTATGAATTAAATGTCTCTATTTTAAAACGGAAGACCAAAATAACATATTGATTATAACAGAAATAAATAAAAAATATTTAATTAAAAATTTAAAGAAAAAATAATATTTCAAGAATTAAAAACATATTTAAAAAAACTTATGTTAAGTTACAAGACTAACTTTTTTTTAGAATAAAAATATCAATTCAAACATAAAGAACACTAATTCAAAATCAATTTTAACCAAAACAAGTTCCGTAAAGTCAACACTATTTTACCTGTTCCAGAAAAAATAAAGCCAAAAAGGTCCAACACAATTGTTTGGTAGATGGGTAATTCCTTAAACCATGCTAACATAAATTCGATTTCTTGCACGAAAAATCTTTGTTAAGAGAGGGAAAAATACTACTTTCATTATATATATATATATATATATATATATATATATATATATATATATATATATATATATTAATCTTATGACTTTCACCTATATAATAATAATGATACTTTTATTTAAAATTTATCTTTTCACTGCTCATTCAATCAAATAGATAGAAATATATTAGAGTAATAGAAAAAGAAGGTATCCTGAACTCAAAGTAAATTAACTTATTTAAATTATTTATAATAATTAAAGCACTGTTCGTTTTGAAATTTAAAATTTCATCACGATTTTGTTTTCAAAAATACATTTTAAAAGGTTAAGAAATAAACATGTGTTTAATTTTTTTTTCACCACATCTTCTAAATAATGTAACTCTAGTAGGTTATAAAAGGTTCTGAAATTTTGCAATAAAATATAATGATGAAGTGTGGTGTAGTAGGTTCCGAAGCTATAAACTATGCAAGTTTCATGTGAAAAACAGCTGGCTATTGATGGTAATGGTGATCTTTGCATTTATTTGTTGTTACTTTATTTTTCTTCCATGTCTCAATCTTATTCATTTGCATAATTGGACCCCATAAACAATCTCATAAACCTTCTTTTATTGGCTACCTTTTCTTGCTACATCACACGTAGTTGACAAAAGATAATCAGAATTCACAACATAGTTCCTGCCAACTTTCCCTCTTTGTAATAAGATATTCATTTAGATCACATCGATGCCATCGTGATCATCTAATATTAAAAAAATATAAAAAATTTGGTAATCTATAAACAAATAAGTTGATAACCAATCATGCACGTTAGGAAAAAGATAGAATTTGTTCTTTAACAACTATTGAATGAGAAACATAACATCAGTGGTCATCAAATGCAAATCAATTAAAATATTGATTGATTTATAAATACTTAAAATTCATATTGTTCTTATATAATCTTTCTTAAGATCTTTTGTTATTTGCTGATGTATGATATTTTAATTTTGAATAATTGCTAATATTTTTATACCTTTTGATTTTTTTTGTTTTATAAGCGGAAAATTACTGTAAAAGAGTCTCCTATATTAAGGTAAGTGTGTGAAAGTTAGAATAAAGTTATAAAATTGGATATAAAAAATATATCTTCTTTTGTAATCTGAAGATCTAATTTATAGAAGTCAAAAGTATTATAATATTGATGTGACTGAATGATCTTGTACAATCTTGAATAATTAATGTAAAAGTAATAAGACGTCTGAGTCTGCGGTAATAATGTTTTAATATTTTACTATTTTGTTATTAATATGAGGATGATTAATCTCGTTTCAAACCAAGAGAGTCTTGCTTTAGAATAAAAAAATTCATTTTAGACAGAAAATCTCTAAAGTAAGACATCCAATACATATATTATATTATATTACTATATTATGTTTAGTTAATTCTAGATCTATAATAAAGATAAGATTATTTTAGCTTAAATATTTAAATTTTAAATATGTAATTGCATTAAATTAAATATTTGAAGAAAAAACTCTTCAAGCATAATTATTTTTTATTATATGTCATCCAAATTTAAAAAAAATATTATTCTGTCCTTTTCTAGATTAGAAATATAAAATTACAATAGTATATTAAAGAGATGGCCTCATTAAGATTCTAACAAGATTTGGACTTGTTTTGTTTTTGTGCTCCCACTATTTTCATAGTGTTTGGTAAACATGGATTATACTTTTGTCTCTAACACGGCTTTATATATACAGTCAAGCATGTCCTGCATCTTAATTCTTCATTAACACGTCATGATTTCCGTCGCAATTATGGAATCAATTTTGTCATTCATAATAATAATATTTAATTTAAACATCATGATTGTCTCATATTTGTAATCTGTAACAAAATGGAGAGAAAAAAAATTATATGCTTTCGATTTTTTGGTGTAGTTAAATTGAATTTTTTATTTGATACTAAATTAATCTCCATTGAAATTAAATTAGTTCATTCTTATATGTATTTTTGTTGAGTTATATAATCATATATATTATGAAAATAAATGATACTATAAGTGATAGTAATAGAAAAAATATTATACATTAATATATATATATATATATATATATATATATATATATACTTTTAAAATGAATATCTTAATTGATGTGTAATATATATATAAAAAAGAAATAATGTATGTTTATATGCATATTTTATAATTTTACCGACTGACTTGTAACTTATGCATACTATCACGATGTCAGATACATCCTATTGAAAGGTATCATAATAATAGTAAATTTTAAAATTATATCAAAACAAATATGCACCTAGTTAGTTTAAAAAAAAATTGAAAAATGGATACTAGACTAAATGATTATGTGATCGAGTAATCAAGAGTTTAATTTTCCTTTTAATTTAAATGCTCATTGATGTAATTAAGATATTGTTGGTTTGAAATTTACAAACTTTATTATTAATATGGGAAAAAATCCTATTGAATTAAGGAAAAAAATATGCATATAAAAAATTATTATTTTTTTATCTCGATTTCATGTTATACGGATAAGAAACATTATACATTATAAGATTATTTTTTGTAATAGTTATTAAAAAATCACATCTAAAACATTTCATATAATTGGTTGATGATATCAATTTTTTTATATCATCACGCTCTGAATATATTAGCATAACTACGACAAATTACATCTTTGCGTACAATCTTTAGAAGCAACTAAGTTTTAAGTTATATTCGTATATACTTAGATTCTGAAGGAATCGTGTTCACATTGAATAATACAATAAAACACATTTTTAACACTCTTTATTTTCAAGTAATTATAGAACATGGATTATGTATTATTATATTTTGTTATCTTGAGATTGAAGGCAACAAAAGGTTCCTTGGGGAATTTAAATGCAGTTGACTTGAGACAGGTAAAAATGAATTGATTTTATTGCTTTTATTTTTACAACTAATTGAATGAAAATAATTGATAATTTTGTTTTTTCTTTTTAGTCCAATCTCTAATTTTGGTTTAATTTTTAGTTCTATCTATATTTGTTGCATAAATTTTAATTAAACCATTTTTAAATTATCTTAAATGAGTACGTTGGGTCTAAGATTTAATTTAATTAAAGACTGCACAAAATTATGAATTTTTTGAAATAAGAAGACGAAACATTTTTAAAATATGAGAACAGTGTGAATTGAAAGAAACAAAGAAAAAAGAAAAAAAAAATTGTGTGAAAGAGTTGAAACGTGATAGACATAAACATGGACCATAACAGTGAGAAAGAATCATGAATTTGGGTTGGAATTTGATTGCAGGGGGAGACTGCAGAATATTCCTATACGCATGCGCAAATCTTTTTCCCACCCCATTCCTTTCAAATTTGTGTTCATACTTTTTTTTATTTATTTTTTATAATAATTTTTTATTTTTTTTTAATTAATTATTTATGGGTTCAAACTTTAGGACTCCTTAGTACGAGGGGTTGTGTTATTATATTTAACCTTTCAAATATCACTATTTAATAATGACTTCACTCAGAACAATGAATACATTCTACCTAATATATCTCACTTAAAAAATGATAATAAAAAATTACTATATAATTATCTTTACCAATAATTAAGTATATTGGACTAGTGTAAATATTTATTGAAAGGAAATATAATTGGAGTAGTTAAATAGGTAAATCATATTAATCAAAGTCACTAGCAGCAGGACGATCCGTTAAACTTTCACAAGGAAAAATATTAACAATATATTGTTCCAACCTATTTTTATGGCAAGGAAAATATCAATTCTTGGATATGGGCATTGTTCACTGTTATGATATTATTTTTTGGATAATAGTAGTTCGACTCCTGATGGAGAACAATTTTCTCCTCTTATCTTGATCTTAATAAATCTTTCTATGCAGAGATGTAATAATATGAATTTTAAGAATTTTCATTTATTGTGAAGAAAATAGTTGTACTAATTGTAATAATAAATATGTAATTAACATAGTTAACAATCAGTATAGTATACCATAACTTAACATGCTTAAAATCTACTTTCTAAAAATTATAACATGGAGATTATTAATAAATATAATATACACATATTATGTTAGGAGTTTTATATTATTTTATAAAATAAAATTAAAATATGTGTAAAAATAAAATATATGTTGTTTCAATTTATGGAGAAGTCTCAGTTAAATTCTTTACTTTTGAGTGTAACACAATAATATATAGTAGAATTTAAAAAAAAAATAACATACGAAAGAAAATAGTAAGCTAAAGAGTTTAAAATATAAAATTATAAAATTTAAAACTTTTATGTTGAGGAAAATATCATAATTTAGGCACTCATCAATCATTTCATGCATCACATTGTTATTTTTATTTCTATACCATAATATATTATATACATAAATTGACTCATATATCAAAACACTTGATTTGTGCATTGAATAGATCCCGAGATATTTATCTATTATATAACTCTAAAATGTGAATCTAGACAACTCTCAAATAATTTTTGACCAACTATATTTCAAGTTGCACATGTGAATCTAGACAACTCTCAAATAATTTTTGACCAACTATATTTCAAGTTGCAGTCACTCAATTTAGACCTCCTTGGACTCTCACTCTCACCACCTAGTAATATTCATTTATTTGATTCCTATTCACATCCTAATTGACCTAGAAATGAGTATTTTCTTTCTTGAAAGTAATATGTCTTGATATTGACCACCTCAATCAATATTTTAACAATATCATATCATATTCATTCATATATCTCTACTCATCCATTCACTTTTCAATCTCAATCTCAGACATCTCAAGAATTACAAAATCATCAATACTATTCAATCTCAATCATAAGTAAATTATTTTTATCAAATCCACAAATTTCAAAGAATAAACAATCAAAACAGAGAACATTTTTTTTAGCTTGAGTGAAAATCCCCCTTGCTTGAATGAAAACCTTCTTGCTTGAACAAAAATGAACCTGAGAGCATGTCCAAATTTTCACTTGATTCACTTGAACAGAAATATGCAGAAAACAATTTTTACAAATAAACTAACTACTGCATAAAACTAAATTTGTATGTCTTAATTTTTTTTATTACAGTTTTGTTAATTATTATTATTAATTTTTTGTTAATTGTTAAAGTAACAAACATAGTGCTAAATAATTAAAAAATTATTTGTTAATTATTATTATATAATGATTATTATTATTTTTTATTAATTATTAAACCTAACAATCATAATATCAAATAATTAAAAAATGATTGCAGACAATAAATGATTTTAATTAATGTCATTAATTGAAATCGTCAGCATGTCACTTTTTTATTTTGACCAGTTTGAAATTATACTTATCTAACTGGCAAAATTTGTCTATTTTGGTAAATAAATTTTTTTCTACCCATTTTCGGAATTAAAATTGAAAAGCACACCAAAATGAGAAAAATCCCATATTCAATCTTACCTATATCAAAATCAATCTATAGATATTATACTATTACATTTAAGTATTATTCCACTACTCAATCACATCAATTAATCACACAAATCCAATAGTCAAACTCATTAAGCCCTCAAGGACTGAAGGACCAATTCAGACCTGCAAGAAAAATTTAAACACTGTGATCAAAGATTTTATACATTCAACTCTTATATCTTCTAAAGAACTCTCAATTCTAAAGTTCAACAGAATTTTTTAACCTGCATCAGAGATCAAATATCAAACTATACCACTATGATCATAAACTAACATAGACCTATTATAATATACTATAGGTCACATGCATGCTTAACTGTTAGAGTAACTAAGAATACTAGAAAACTGACTAAAAAATAAGTAAAAATGAATTTATAATATTTAATTATCAGACATTATTACTTTATTCGATGTTATAAACCTAAAAATGACATCGCATTGTCAATATGATGACAGATAAGACCATAATTCTAAAAAAGTTAAAGAAAAAAAGAAAAATTTATAATAAAAGTAATAGTTTTATAAAAATAAAATTTAAATAAATAATTTTTTATTTATATTTTCTATTTATATATTTTTTTATTTTAACAATAAAATATATTAGATTAGTGGACATAATATAATTAACGTGAATTTAACGTAACGATTGTCTGAGTCTCAACTTAATAAATTTCTATACTTACAAATATGTCCATTAGTTACTGCGACCATCAAAGTATCTTGAATTTATCTATAGAAAAACTGTCCAACAAATATAAAAATGTAGATGCAATTGTTTTTAGTTTTTTTAAATGTTACATGAAAAGTAAAAAATCACATCATAACTTTATCCAAAAAAAATTCATCCAATGCAATAACGTGAAAGTTAGACAGTGAGATGGAACAAAATTTAGGTCATGGCGTGCGTTTGTTTATTATTATTTAAGTTTGATAACGACGATTTCATGTGCGTTAAGCTTACGCCATGTCTTACGTTAACCTAAAACTCCACTTTTTTTGGATTTTTATTTATTTTAACGTAAGATAACGTAAAAAAGCTGAATTCATTATAATAAGCATACATAAACCAAAGTATATGAGTATAAGTTTGAATAAAAATGAATCTCCTAAACTTAAGTTTCGTAAAAAAATGAGAGTTTATTATGATATGAGTTATGTTTGCACATTTTTCAAATACGTTGATCAAATGAAACGTGTTTAAATAATATTAAGTAAATGCGTTTATATTACTATTTAATAAATATTACCAAGCAAGAATAAATTTTAAAAAATAGTCCATATGCTGTTTTATATTCAAATATGGGATGAAGAGTTGGTGAAAAATAACTTTTGAAAGTGCTTAAAAAGTGCTTTTGAGAGTTAACCATACTTTTAAGAAGAATACTTTTGTATTTTTTAAGGTGGGATTTACAAAAGTTTCAATGATGATTTAAACATTTGATATAAGCTTTTGGGTTTTTTTAATCTGAAATTACTTTTAGAAAAGTTTGAACGATAATTTAAATTTACTATATAAAATTTACTTTAAACTTCTTCAACCCAGCATGTGGATTTCTCAAATGAGATTTAAAAAATTAAAAATCAATTTTTTAATATACTAAAATTAATTTATATGAACAAGAAGCCGAATATCTTTTAGTTAATTTTTTTAATTTTTTTATGTTTTTAAAAATATTTTATTTTACTTTTCTTCTAAAAATTCTTATGAAAATAATTCGTAAAAGATATATTAACTTTTTAATGTACATTAATCATTTTCATATATTGACTCAAGGATATACGAGCAAAAAGCCATATGTTAAACATGATGAAAAAGTGACGAAAATCAGATGAAAAAGTGACAAAAGTGTACATTAAAAATTCTTATAAAAAATAGTTCGTATAACATATATTAATTTTTTAATATGCATTGGAAACTAAAAAATATGTTGCAAGCTTTGATATAAGAGATGCGAGTTAAAACTCAAACGTTAAACATTATGAAAAAGTGACAGAGGTAAGATAAGAAATAAATCGTCATATATGTTAGAATTATTATTTTATTAAATAAAAAAATTCCATCTTTACTGTAAGTTTATATCCTTTTTTTGTTTAATAGTAACCATTCTATCTAATCATTAATATCTAAAAATTTTCCAACATCATATTTTTTTTTTTAAAGAATGCAATGAATAATATCGAAAATAATAGTTATTTTTTAAGGAAACAACTTTTTTAAAATCTGAAAAAATTAACCGATTTTTTTTATTGATTTTGAAAACCCAATATAAATAACAACATATTATTTCATCACTTCATCACTAAAATGTTAATTATAAATTTAATTATTTATCATATAATCGATTATATATATAAATATATAAATATATATATATATATATATATTTTAAAAAACAATAATATAAAATAATCAATTATTATTTAAAATAATCAATTACTTAATGATAATTGATTATATAGATTAATAGTAAATTAATATATTTTAAAATTCTTTTTTAAATATTTTTGAAAATCCTTTAAATAAATCAAGACTCTCTGATACGTAAACTTATTATAAGATAAATGTATGATTCACATACATTCGAACTTTACTTTAAAGTCATAAACATTTAATAATTTAATAATGTGTGTGTTTTATTCTCAAAACAATAAGATAAAATTTTAGTATTTAAGATTTTCGATCTTCAAAATCGTATATCAAGTTTTGATGGAAAACCTGAAAAAGAGTCATTCTACCTCCATTTATAAGAGTTGTTTATAGAGGTTAACTTTGCCTTGATGAATAATTTGTTGGTTATGACATGTTATATGTGAGTAATGTTAGTATTGATATCTTTTATAATTATTTATTATTATGCAACTATATTTATTTTGATACATTGGTTGATACTTGATATTGTAATGGGTATGGATATATGAATATTTTCGTGACATCAATCTAAGGAATTTAAATATGTTAAGTGTTCTATTTATATAGACAAATATTTGGTTGGTTGGTTATTTGTATTTGGCTGACCTTAAATGCAATCAAATGAAGGTTATATGAGGAACATAACACAATATTTTTTAAGTACATCCTCCTAAGAATCTCTAGACATCTTTATCTCCTATAACATGTGTTACACTAGTACGAGTAGGTGCAAAACATTTATCATTCTCCATATGTGTTGTTTTCTTGTGGGTGATCTATTATGTAGTTGGATGATTAGTGATTGCATTTTTCTGACCATTTAAGAAAAAACTAAATTGTCCATGGAACCTTATTGACAGAATTTTATCCGTCGATAAAATATCATTTATCGCTAATTACCGATAGATTTATCAACAAATTTAATTCTTCGCTAATTATGGATATTAATTTTTATAATAAAATTAATATTTGTCAATTTATCGACGGATACCGATGGGTAAATCCGTCTGTAATACCGACAGATTCAAAAAATCCATCGATAAATTTACATACAACCAATTTACTGACAGATTTTGTTTCCGTAAAAAATCTGTCAATAAATACGACAGATTTTGAGTGTTTCCGATAGATTTGTCTCGTTGGTAATTTTAAATTTTTTTGTAGTGGGTTAACGATCTCATTGAGAGTACAAATTTATCTACATGTATGGTTGGATACATGAAGTGTTTATATTAGTATCACATCCATATATCATCTAGATGAATGAAGTCGATTGAATTTATGTAGTATCTCCTTTTCCTCTTCAAAATTTAGACATTTGGGATGCACAATATAAATGAATAGTATGAACATGATCAAAATATATAACAAATCATGCTTTGTATATTTTTCAAGTCTATTAGCTCAATTCTTTTGTGATCTTTAATTTTAACATTTGTTATTGTTGTATAAAATGATGTCAAATTAGAATATGTAATTTTACATATATTACTTTTAATTGTTACTTTATCAATAGTGTAGATTTTCTTAATATGATTCAAAATGACATCAAATTCTTGTAGTATAAACAACTCTATTGTTGACTCATCTGATGAGATATTAGGCAATTAAGTATGGTCCACATGATGTGTATTGTATTTAGTGGTATACTACCAAGTTCATATCTAGTTGATTCACATGCACATGATATATACCATAAGTAGATCCAAGTATACAGTCACAATGTTGATTGTCAACCCGAAAATACTTGACCTGATTATACTCTTCGAAAACATGACTTGATGTATATTCTAAGACAAACTTATGCAGTCTTTTGTATAAGGTGACATTGAAGTAACGCCCCACAATATTAAGATTTTTATGAATGATGCTTTAATTTCACCATGTTATAGTATTATCACATTATTGCATCTTGACAATTACACAACTCTCATATATTATATTACTCTGAAGCAACCTTTTGAGGTTTCCTTTTGAGGTTTCAATGAGTAACTTCCACCCTAAAAATTAAATACATAAATTTTGGCTTACAAATGAATCATAACACAAACAAAATACACACTTAGTACTTGTATTTTCTATATACATCACTTTATACATTTATACATCCATGACAACTTTTTGTTGTTGTTGTTGTAATTACCTATACGTTCTTGACATTTAAATGATAGAGATAATGGTAAATAAACAATCTTTAAATATATCACAATGGAGAAAATCCATGACACCTCTCCGAGCATTTATTAACATTTTACCTTTTTCTTTAACATTTTTTTTTATGTGAAACTAACTTAGAAGCCTACAGGCTTTAAGAAAAAGATGATAATTTTATTTATTAAAACAAAATTAATATTAGTGATTGAAATTTTAGGGGGCATCTGCTCTTTGAAATAATCCTTTTAAGTCTTTTAAGGTCCAAACAAAATTATTTTCTCATTCAAATCCCAACAACATAAACAACATAAAGAAAGTCAATTATGTGATGTCATACCAATAATTCATGTAAAGGTAGCATTTATATGGTATTTTTGTAAGTATTATCCACCAATTAAATAATGTTAAATGTTCATTAATTTTATTGAACCTTGGTATATCCAAAAATTGTTTGTCACAACTCTTGAGGTATTATCAAGCTTATTTAAGTTAATATACATGTCATGTCCAAACCATCTTTACCTATTAGTTTTGCTTGTAGTATCTAGTAAGTAAATAATGTTAAATTTATCATTAAATTTCACGGAATATGGATGTCTAAAAAACATTTGTCACAACCCTTGATGTCTTATCAAACCTAAACCTTATTTCAGTGAATAGACATACAAGAAACATTTATCTATTAATTATGTATGTATTGTTCATCAACTATATAATTTAAACTTGTAATTTCATTTCACTAAATTTGGGTGTATCCAAAAGACGTTTGTCATGACTCTTGATATTTCATCAAACATATTTCAATGTATATGATTGTCACACTCAAACAACATTATTAATTGTTGTATTTGAGTTCATGATCTTCTTTTTGGTCTTCTATATTCATACATGGTACACTTATTAGTTATGACATTATCTTTTTTTCTCCTTCAAAGTTAATAAGATATCTTTTAATTTCATTAAACTTTTAGTCACGTCAACAAATATTGACTTATAATTAGTTCTTAATCTCTTAGATTTGAATGACCAACTAAGATATTTGTTAGCTTGTGATTATGATATACACAAAATAACTTCACAATCCCAATTTCATTAACTTTTTATATAATTTAAAACAACAATCATATTTTCTTATTCTAATTAATATAAGATGTAAATTGTATATCTTCCTTTCTTGCTGACCATTTGTTATATCTAACCTATACAAATACAATGTGACATATAAATATATATATATATATATATATATATATATATATATATATATATATATATATATATATATATATTAGTCAAATTTTGAGTAAAAGTAATAAAATATAATTTTATTTATAAATTGAGCTACCTTGCAATACTTTTTAATTAATTATTTTGTTACTAAATCAAATTTTATAATATCATTAAATTCATTTATATCAATCATCGTATCGATTTTATCTGATATTTTGTTCTAAAATTGTTCCTCTATATAGATTCATTACATTTAAAGAAAAAAAAAAAACTATATTCTAAAACAAGTATTCTGAAGGTATAAAATACAGCTTTTGAATTATAAGATCTAAACACGTACTGCACACTCCTAGATTCACCAATGTGGAATTGGTTGGCAAAATATTTTCCATGTTAGATTTTTTGGAAGTCATAAATTCACTTTTCCATTAAGTAATTTAGGAATTATCTTATCCCTACTTTGTTATTTTAATTTTCAAATTGAGCATTCTATGAGTCATGAATCACCTTTCAGAATTACTTGATGGATCAACCCATCTAGAATTTTTTTAAAAAAAATACTCCTAAGTTGCCCAATCAAAATGCTTATTGTGTTATTACCTATAATTTAAACAGATGTCTTCGTGGTATTGTTCTTTTATTGTTACAGAGTGTATATCAAACACACCCTTATAATATAATTATAATTGTAACGTATGCTACATATTTAATATTATTAATAATTAAAAAGTATTCTAAATATAGTTTCAAATAGTTATTACATAAATAAGTAAATTCACTATCAATAACAAACGTTAATAATAATAATAATAGTAATAATATATAAAAAAAATTATGCTATCAATATATTGTAATTAAATTTATATATGAGGTACATAGCAGCACAATAACTTGTTAAATGCAATAACAAAACTCAACTTAGAAAGCTGTCAGCGGTCAAGATAGTTTGATTTCAATAATTGTTTACTATATTCTGAATTGAATAATTCAGAATACATATTTTTGTGTTATAAAATCTATCCTATAATTTTTACAATTTAAATTATACAATCTACAATAAAAAAATATTTATATTTTAAATTTCACAATTCAAAATATAAAAATTATATTTAAAATTGTATAATTTATAATAAGAAAAAGTAAAATAGTAATTTTACTATTTTTATGGAGGTGCATGAAGAAAGCATGGAGGTCCAGAAAGAAACACTCCACTTTATATCATCACGTGAGAGAATAAAATCTGAGAACATATCCATTACACATCTTAACAACAATCTTAACTTTAAATCTAGGTTTTATAAAAAAGATCATTAAAATATATCGATGTCCCATGATAGAAATATTAAAATTAAAAACAGAATCTTATATAAAACCTTAAATTTTAATAATAACAATAATATTTTAATGTATATTTTATTTAATGTAAATTTTAATCATTAAAAAGTCACTAACACAGGGGCCCATTTAAAGTATATTTTTTAATGGATTAATTTTTGACTTATACATAAAGTAATTAATTTATATAGGATTTTTATTTACTTTCATATTTTTTTCTAGAAAAACTTACTGTCAAGTTTATTTAAATAGAGTTTGTTAAGGAGATTTAATTTGGTTTAAACTTTCTTATTCTTAATAACGAAGAAAAATATTTTTTCCTTACTTCACCCACACTTTAGATTACTTTTAGAGAGAAAATGGCAAACTATATATCACTTTTAGAATTCAAAGACTAGCATAGTAAAGTTATAACAAATCCATAAATTGATAGAATTTACTTTTTGAAGTAATAAAAATGCTAAATTATATTATATTTCTTTTTAATTATGATATTGTTTGCTGCATAATTCAACGATATTGATTTGAAAGTATTGCCAAAAAAATCCTACATATTAAATTATCACAAATATTAAAAAATTTGCAATAAAATATTATAGTGCATAAAAAATTGATTAAATTCAATTTGTTTAAGTTGATTAAAACACGGACCTGTTCCTTTTTTTAACTATATTGGATAATGAAGTATATATATATATATATATATATATATATATATATATATATATATATATTATCTAATAGCATAATTCATAGAGAAAACTTATAAATTTTATAGTGCATTATTTTCTAATTCCAAGTAGGTATTCTTTTTCTCCATATCTAATTATGATTTGGTAAACAAAATAAAACATGGTAAAAAACGATGGCACACGATGAAATAAGAAAGAGGAAGATGAAAGAGGCGATGAAAAAAATAGAGAAGGGTAAAACAGGAAGAACAAAAAGAAAATATTTTTTTGAAGAAAGTCAGTATATTTTAATCAAATGAACAATATAGGGGAAAATGCACAAAAAGATAGAAAGAAAGGGTCAAATAATTACAACAAAAATGAGTCAAGGTTGCACTGAAAAAAAGTAGATATGGATAGATTTTATTTCGAAGGTCGGTGTATAGCTGTAATATATTTATTTAATTAAATGAATGCACTAATAATTTAAATAAAAAAGATAAATGGGTATTTGAAAATTCTAGTGTAATTAATTATATAAAATATTCCTAATTCTATATAAATGATACTATCATTCGAAAAAAGAAATAATACTGTCTTGAATTTTAAAAAAAATGTACAAAATTGGAAAAACATACATGCTAATTTTTTTTTTATAGCAAAATATGATATTTAGCTTCAATAAACATAATATACGAGCTAGGAGAGAGGTTAGATGGTATTAAAATGACAAGGAAATAAGCTAACAGTTAAGAATTTTGTGAGAATGACACACTTTGATGAAAAAACAATTTATTACAAATGATGCAGCAAAAATGTTATGAAATGCAACAAAAAGTAATATTGCATGAGAAACAGTGAATTAAAATGACAAATAGTTTTGTGGACGTTATGAAATGCAACAAAAAGTAATATTGTATGAAGGCAAATATGGCAGCATTCACTAACTTGAAGCTACGAAAAACAAGAATCATGAACTGAACTACAGGGAAGAAAAGTACAGAAAAACTGAAGATAATCTCTCTCACATAATCGATACAACTGTTTCTTGCACTCTCTAACAAGAAGCAAGATCGAAAGTGAGGAGACAAAAATGGTACTGCACAAAGCTATGTATGTACAAAGGAATTTCTGTTGAGGAACTAGGACATCAAAGACTCATGCAACACCATCAACAATACTTAGATCCTATTTGAAGTAATATCCTATAAGATGAATGTAGCCAAAATCATTTGTAAGTTGTAACTAGCTGGTCTACTACTCATGATTATTTTTGGAGAAAACTGAGATGTCAATACCGTCGCCTAGACAAGAAAAACTCATAATCAGGATGTCTGTTTGTACATGTTAGGTTCCCCTTGTTCACCACAGCTCTTGCCATCAGAGATGCTGTTTCCTCAAGTGTCTTCAAACGTTCTCTCAGAACTAAAGAAGGGTCTAAGCCCACCATTTGTGCTGCTAGTGCAGAATGCTTCAGCTTGAACCAGCATTCTCCCTGTTCATATCACACACATCAAGTGCTAAATTGTTAGCAAGCCTTAAAAAGTATATATATCCTCATTTTATCTTCTTATTTTCTTTTCCTATAAGTTTCTGTTAAAAAAATGATCCAAACATAACCATGATCATAGTACACAAACTAAGTATAATTTGAACAACATACTTCTCCATTCAACAACATACTTCCTACATCTTACAATAATATTCCTAATGTAAATACTTCTCTTTCAGCAAACCACAAAAGTTTCACCTTTTACATTCTTTATTTATTTCCTCCACCCCTGGAAAGACTGCTTCCAAATAAACTGTGGTTTACATGATTGAATATGGCAATAAAAGCTCTAACTATCTTGAAATCAGCCACACAAACAGAATAACTGTAAATGTGTCAAAATATTATTTGCTTGACCAACTGGAAGGTTCATTTCAATGCTTGGAAGAATAAGATGCAAGATAATTCATACCTGGACATTGTAGCTTTGAAGACCCACAGCTGGGGATACTATGCAAGAACCAGATGTTGACAAATCTGAACCTGTTCTTCTACGAACCAAATGTCCAAGTGAATGGTAAGTCAAGAAAGATGCACGAAAGTTGCCATCAGGTATGCGGTAAATAGGATACCATGCAACTGAGAACCTGCAAATCAGGTGGTCTTAGCGCTACCATCACATTCTCTTTTGCACGTGGACTATAGTTGACAAGTAGATCACTTACCAAGACCTAGGGTGAAGATCTCGCAGGTTTATTGAATCCAGTTTTGTTGGGTCCCCATATGTTGAAGACTGGATTGGTATATTTCCTCTAACAAGTTCTTGTATCCTGTAAGAAGATCAAAATCAAATTAAGCATGGGTTGGAACCACCAAACCTGTTTCTTATAGCAGCAAAACATTTATTACTCTATGGACAAGAAAAAGATGAAAACCTCCTGTTCCTAATTGCCAGAGTATAATGACATAAATTTTGTTGATGATCTTATAAAAATTACTCAGTCTAATATAATCTGACGAGGAACACAAAATGGCAAGGACCATCTGTTCCAGAAAATTGAAGACAGATAGATACACTGAAAACCATTATGTTGTGATGATAAAGGAGAACAGTCTTACTTCTCATACAGAGGCTGTCTTTGTTGAGGTTGCTCAAATTCAAAATATTCAAAAAGAAGTTCTAAATCACCAGAGCACATTGAGTTGATAGACGGAATAGATCTGTTACTGAAAGAAGCAGTCTCCTTTGGCATTTCAATGCTTGCATCCTGACGGCGAGGCTGAGGAAAGAGAACAGAAAATATTGAATGTTGACTGGCAGTGGACGAGTTTTCTGAAATATCAATCATTTCGCATGCCTCTGAAACCTCACAAACTGAAAGCTTGTCACCGCTATTTACACATTGATTCTCATGGTTCTTAAACAGCTGAACTGCTGATAAAGAAGGGACAAAATACGCCTGGAATGGGAAATCACCAACACCTCCTTGTCTCTTTGGATTTTCATTATCCTGAGCACTTATCTCTAATCCATAGCTCCCATGTTTCTCATACCACTGCCACAGGCATCCCAAAGATAGGTTAGGGATCTCATGTCTGCACAGTGAGACACCACCAGCATGGTTGTGTGAGCAGGTCGAACAACTGATTGAATCAAGTGATTTACAAATCACAGGACTACCAAAGTGAAGTAGTCTTTCAAACTCTGCAACCGGACCACCTGTAGCCATGTGCACCGCTTCACAAGCTAGTTGTGCCCTACATGCATCATTCACAGCTTGAGATATTCTGTAAGAAACCTTTTCTAACATTTCCTGATTTTTGCTTTCATAAAACATGTGATTAGAAACTTCTTGCTTGTCCCTATGCTGTGTCAAAGTAAATGCAATCTGCCCACCCAATTTATGGCTTTCACCCTCACCTAGACAGGAGGACACATCGTTGTAAATCTGGACATTTGATGTTCTGCTTGCACTTAGTGAGGAATCCTTACGTTCAGAAGAGGCCAATTCTGGTTCAACACTACTTTCATAGTTAAAATTGTTACTAGAGGATGCATCAAAATAATCTTGTGGTGAAATATTAGATTCAGAGTTTTCCAACCCTGTATCCTTTTTCCCAACTGGTATCCATTTCCATAGGGAAGTTCCAGAGCACTGGTTTTGTGCATTGTAATCTGCCGAAGAAACTTCTTTCTCTGTTTGACCAACCTCATCACCTTCAAGATTGAAAGACGTTGAAGACAGCTCCATAGGCATATTTGACTCATTGACATTCTCACTTGGCATTACTAATGAGCTATCCTGACTATCTATACTTTCCTTTTTTGTGTTTGCAACAGTATGGCAGGCACTATTTTGTGGATCTGACTCCTCCAGATGAAATTCTGCACTGTGAATTTTTTCAGATGTTACCTGTTCAACTCCATTGGTCTGGACCCCGTCCATCAAGCAGTGAACATCAGAATTAAATCCAGAATCATTGTTCAATCCATGCTGATCAATTTCCTGAGATGTGATATGCAACGTATCATTCTGTTGAACACCAACCTTCCCATGATCATTTGACAAAGACCTGTTAAAATGCAAACTCTTCCTAGAATAATTGCTCTGTCCCTTTTTTGACACTGAGTCCAATTTACCTTTAGATTTCTTACCAATTTTATTTTTCATTTGTTTCTTATCCTCAGTGTTTGATACACCATGTACACCAACAGAATTACATTCTTTGATAACCGAGGGATCTTTTTCCACAATGGAAGCAAGTTGTGACAAAGTAGTGTTTACTTTCTTCAAATCACTGCCACATCCATCAGAACTATTCTTCTGAACCTTTTGCCATACAGAATGACTGTTTTCCTTCCCTTTTCGACTGTGCAAAGTTCCAACGCTCCCAAATTTGTTTAAACCTGAACTGTTTGACATTGTTCTCTTCTGCTTAACTCTCTTATCATTAGTGATGCAATTTTGACCACTGTGCATAATCCCCTCAGTATGTTCAGAGTTATGGTGAATACCACTCGTCAAGTTTTGACAATGAAAATATCCATCTCGCGAATCTGAAGTGGTTGTGCAATTTGCCTTGTTGGACTGTTTTCCTATATCATCTGCATTTATACTTCCATCACTTCTGGAACCAACTGAAACTGAATCTATCACTAAAGAGTCTTGTATATCATTAAAACTGCAAGGCTGAGCATGTTGGATGTTCTTTATTTCTCTATCAATGACTACCTCAGGGACACTACCTTTGAGCTGATTCTTGGATTCAAATGTGGCACATTCTCCTGCAGAACTTGGAATAATAGGTGCAGAATCTTTTGACATCGCAGCCTGATCATGATAAGAGTTACTATTGTTAGGTGCTTCCATGACCTCGATGTTGTCATTCATCTCATCTCTGTCACAATCAGATTTTATTAATCTATCATCAGAAGTTGAAAATTCTGCCGAACCCTCCTTATCCCCAACATTGCTGCTGCAGGTTTCAGAAGTCAAACTTGCACAGACATATTCCTCAGTAAGAACTTCAAGTTCAGTCGAGCCACTGTCACTTGACTTCTTCTTACTCCTTCTAAATTTCTTTCTTGCACGTTTCCTTGAGTTTTTTTTCAAAGACTTGTTGTCTTCCTTTGAATTACTTGCGTACTTATCAGATGAAGTAACTTCTGCAGAACTATCAGGGAACAAACCAGGGCTGCAGACTAATGAGCTTTGAGAACTCGACTTGTCAAGTAATTCATTCAGTTTAGAAGCTCTGTTGGCAATCTTGTTTTGACATCGACGATGCACATTTGAACTTGTAAAGCCCTTTTTTGCACATGATTTAGCTGAATAAGCATAGGAAGGAAGAGGCACTCTAGGGCCCTTACATTGATCAATCTTCAACCTATTAAGCGGTGGAGAGACAAGCAGTTGCACACCATCCATATTTACACCAGAAGCTAAGTTAATGTAATTGAGACACTGCCCAGGCAGGGCAACAATTCTCCAGGTTCCATCAGGCTCAAAGTTGAACGAAATGATGGCACACCTGATCAATAATTGAAAGAACTTAACCATAAATCACTTCCAAGAAAGGGCCTTTGTAACACAAAATACATACATAAAAAATAAAAGGGTAAGGAGCAATACAACAATGGCAAAACTTTTTGAAAATGGAATCATGTAGCCATTACTAGCCTTCAACATTATGAAGAAATTAAAAACTCGTAATAGTTATTCCAAATAAGGGTGTTATGGTTTCTTGTGTCTTTTATAACCCTCAATCATTGCAAAGAAAAACCAGACCACCTCATGGAAGTTTTTGCTACAGATATACATCTGTAGAACAATTTTTTTCCAAACCCATTTCCTCTGTTGACAAGATAAAAGAAATTAGGTAATACTAGAATAATGCAAAAAACAAGGATAAAAAGAAGACGTAGAATAAAGTGAGACAACTCCTTTACATGGAGACCAAATGACATCATTATGACAATACCAACATGGACTCAGGTTCCTTTACACCATGCACAGAATCAATACAATACCAACTTCCGGTATAAGCCATATAATCATTCTACAAATAATATATATTTCTAAGTGAAGTCATAGAAGGCTAGGAGTACATTTTATATCAACAGGTCAACAATGTCAACCAAAGAAATATGTAAATTAATCATATTAGCATAAGAACAAAAGATAATGAAAGAAATGCCAGTCACAAAAAATATTTTACCTACTATCAGAGTTAATCCTTGAAAGAGAAGATTCTTGACAACCCTGAATAAAAGAATTAAATTTAAAGAGAAAACAAAATAGAGGTAAGGATCAACTGCCTTGCCAAACTCAATTAAAAAATCTTGGAAAAGTAGGACTGAAATTTATTGTCACCTCTAAAGATGTGAATTTATTTTGCTGTTGATATATTGTTGATAAGGAATCCTTTCTTGCTTCTGAAACTTTTGGACTATCATTACCTATCTCTTGAGGGGCACAATGCATCTTCCTCGCCTGTCCATATTACAATCATTGGCCAACAAGAAAAGGAAAACAATGAGAAGAAAGAAATTACAATTTTCAAAACAAAGATAAACAAGATATTACTCTAGATAATTGATGTTTAAATACTTTACTCTTTGCATTATCAACTTGTAATGATTCTCAACGAACTAAAAATCATCTAGAGATCAATTTAAGTTATAAACAGATCATGGTAACTTAAGAAACTTGCAAGCTAAAACCAGAACATGAGGAAAACATTTAAACATTAGTGAAAGAAACAGACAAAAAATGGCATGCTTCTTCACTTTCTTATTTTATAAGCCTACTTCTTTCAATAGTTGTAAAAGATATTTACCAAACAAACAATTTAATTCAATGTTTCTAATAATAATAACTAAAAAAAGATTGCTTGCAGAAAACTTTTTGCCTTGGAAAGGTAGAACAAGCCATGTGGTAAAGAGTGTCCTAATAGAAAAATTGGCAACAGAGTAAGAAAGAAAGTTCCTGAAAAAACTGCAGTATTAAAAGCCCTAAACCCATATAACCTGGTGTGCCTAACCTTATATGCATATTACCAAAACTAATTTCTCCTCTTAGGTAACAAACAACTGCTGGGGTCAGTGTTATCAATGACAGTGTGGCAGAACATGGGGCAAGGCCAAAATTCCACCATATAGACATGTCATTGCAGCTTATGGAGCCATAATAGTGACCCTCCCTTCACAAATTGCCTATGGCTATTGGAAAAATTCCGACACAGCACCACCATTTGAAAACAGTGACTGGGGTAACTAATAAAAAACAGCAGCCACATTGCTGAAAGACAATAAATTAGCCATTTTCTTTTAATCTGAAAAGAAAATGGCCACACAGAAATGGGACTTCTACCAAGAAAAGATGCAATGATAATATTGATATCAAAATGGTTGAAATAGGACAGGCATTATCAGAAATACAATGGCTAACTTGAAAATTGCGACATGCTGAAGGATAATTAATTAATAGAACTGTCTTGGACTAGAGCCAGAGTCCAAGTGGCATGACAAACATAACAAATAAGCCAACATAGAAAATAATTAACTTCTGTGAACAGATTTCATTGGAAAATTCCATTTCAGACAAGAAAATTCCTAACCTTGTTTTCGCAATATTCGAATGCACCTTCTTGATTCTAACATAATATCAGATGGCATCTAAACCCAACAAATTCAACTTCTAGCTGATCCAATCTATGCAAGCACATTCAATTAAACACAAAAGATAATGAAGCCTTTGTTCCCCCTAGCTGCTGATAGCCTTTGGTTCATATTCTATAGGACTTGCATGCAAACTCGAAACTCCTCCACTTTTCTTGGCTTTCATGAACAAATGAAGTTGAAATCTAGAGAGAACTATTCAAATTTCAAAAATGAAGAAAGAATGCAATTCCACACACACACAATAGATATGTGCAGGAAAGGAGAAACCTCAACTTGGGTTTCTCCAAATTAAAACCAGGAAACGATTAAATTAACCCAACGGGAGTTGTGTTCTTTCTACCAGTCAAAACAAAGATTACCCTCTTCTAATTTAACCAAAACCTCACTAAAGCCTATACAAAGCCAATCTCAATAACTGAAAACTACGTAAATAAGAAAACGAAGAGGAACAAAGAAAATAAAGAAAATCAAACTTGAAAGCATGGCTTATCTGAACCATCCACACAAAATCTACAAGTAAAATTTGACTGAACCACAAATCCCCTACCTAAAATATCAAAAAGACGGACTACCGCATCCTTAGCCATAAAACTCGCCCCCAGATTTAGGCCAAAGTTTCAGAATATAGATACGCACAAGAACACCCAAATTAATCAAAGATTTCCTAAATATAGATTTCACGCACCCCATGAGCCCGATCATCTATCCCCACATAAAAAAAAAATCATTTTTTTCTTCAAAGAACCAAAGAAATCAGCAAAAAGAACCACACCCCACCTTCACTCCCAATTTCAAAACCCAAAATTTTCAAACAATCTAATCACACACACTCAAAGCTCAAACAGGGTCATTCCCAAAAACATCAAAAACAAAACAAGAACCTCGACAAAAACATAGTAAAAGGCAAAGAAACGGTAATTGGTACAAACCATGAAACACGTTCCAAAGGGCCGGAACTGAATGGCTCTCTTCCAAGCCTCAACGGCTCTCCTTTTTCTCAAGTAATCACCCGTTTTGTCTTTTGGGGTTGAAAAACTCTCTCTCCCCCTTTCTCTCTCTCTCTCTCCCTCGTGTCACTTTCCGCAAAGAGAAAGCGACTTCGGTTTCTTTTGAGAACACAACAACACACACACAGAACACTGAGGTAGTTCAGTGGCCATACACAAACACACCCACAGAACAGACAGACAAACTCTTGAAGAAAATGAGAACTCACAAAAGAAAAAATGATTTTGATTTGACTGGAAACTCACATCATCAGGGGACAATATCGTCACATAAATGCCCTTTAATATGCTAATCGTTTTGGCACACAAGGAAACTCTTTTTCTCTGTGGGGTTTTTCCTTTGTCAAATTCGAAGCTCTGTATACAAATGTGACTAAATTCAATCACTGGTTGTTGTTGGGGTCACCGTTTTCGAGCACGTGCCACCAATAAACAAAATAACAACAAAATTTAGCTAGCCAAGCGTGAAGCATGCAGCACTGAGCCAGAACAGAAATCTTTTTGGCAGAGAAAATACACTCTTAACGAGGCAAGATAGCTTCTAAAAATAAAGAAATGTAAAAAAATTTGAAATAATTTATGTTAAAATTATTTAAGAAAATATTTTTTTTTTACAAACTGATTTTAATTTATAGAAAAATTAACTTCTTCTTTTCCTGTATAAAATGAGTTTATTCGGATATAACTTAAAAAAAAGAAAAAAAAAACTTTTAATTTCAAAACATTGTTAAAAAACAACTGGAATATAGATTTACAATCAATTTAAAGTTATTATAAATAAAATTCAATCAAATTATTATATAATGTGGACTTAATTATGATATAAAATTGTTAAGTAAAATTAATTAGCATTTACGCTACTCAATAAAATTAATTAATATAATTTAATTCTTCTAATTGCATTTAAAAAATATTCTGTCTCTAAAGTTCATTTATTAAAGGATAATATAAAAAAATTAGAAAGAAGGCATTGAAAATAAAAGACTTAATTGAGTCGTCGTAAAAAAAAAATGTTACTTAATTTTTGAGCATTAATTGTAGTTAATTTTTAGTATTAAATGTGAAAATATTAATATAGATAATTAAGGTAATAGAAGTCTTTTAACCTGAGATATTTAATTATTCTATATGCATAATTTAATTAAATAATTTATTTATTATTTTCTGTGAATAGCTTAATTACTTAGTTAATTTTATTTTTTAAAATAATATTTTTTTTAAATATCATTTAAAAACGCAATTACTATAGTTAATGGTAAAGAGTACGGTAAACATCGTAAAAGTAACAAAACTATTTTAATAGAAAAAATATCAAATAAAACTATATGTATAGGACCAAAATTATATTTAAATCAAAATAAAGTATCAGTTATTTAAATATTATTTTTGGATGATAATGTTGCACTAAATAGAAATTACTTAACTTTTTATTTTAATCAATAAAATTGTGAATTATTATTATTATTATTCAATCATAATTCACAATTTATTGGTAACTTCTATAAAACTTTTTACACTGATGTCACATAGAAATATAATTATTTTCAAAGTTATTAAATTTTATTCATTAACTTTTTAATTAATAGTTATAAGCATCGTTTTAGGAGAGAATTTTTTAAAAACAGAAATCTTCTTTTTTAGGCAAACAAAGCAAAAACTTTCCTGTTCACGAACCTATCTATTTCAATCTTCCTATTCCAAATGGGACATAGAACCAAACTACAGGAAACAAATTGAAGATAAGTGTGAAGAAAAAAAAAAACGTTTTTTCTCATTTAATTAAAGATAAAAATAATGTATTTTCTTTAAGTTTATTAGACAGAAAGAATTATATTAAATATTTTTACATTCATTTAACATAAAAAAGCGATTTAGGATTCACTCTTGTATTTACAGGTGAACACTTAATTCTTATTTTAGGCATTAATTTTTTTAATAACGTGTTAATAATGTTAAATTTCTATACTCAGCACAATTGCAAATGCAGACCATTTTTGAGTATGCTTAAATATGGCCAACACAATTTGTATAAGTGAAATTTTTAACAAAAACAAAAAATTAGCCAACTCTATGCACCACAGCATAAATAAATTATATAGTAACATTATAGATATATGCAAAATAATGTGATTAAAATAGAAATTATGCATGGTTAGTTTTAATGTATTTTTGTAAGATTTTAGAAAGACATGCTAATTTTAAGTTTTGATGGTAAAATGTGAAGGAATATTTCTCTTATAAAGAAGATTATAAATAGATTAAACATTTCATTCACAATTCATTACAAAATTTTATCTTTCTAAATTTTAAATTTTATACATTATCTTTAAGTTTTTAGCGTCATTGTCTACTTCTTTTCACGATCAGATTTTATTTTTGAGGAGATAACAAAAATAAATTAAAATAGATTTATAATAATCTTTATTTAAGTAAGTTACTTCGTTTTCTATAATTGGATTTACTTTTTGTCTTCTTCTCTTTTGCGTATATCGGAGTTTTTATATAATTTTTTTACTAAATCAACTAAGGAATAAGAATTTCCTCATAATTTTAACAAGTGGATGTGTTAATTTTATAGATTGAAATTTTGAAAGTAGTATAAGATTTTTTTTTCACTTTTAGTTGAAAGTTTAGAGTTTTTATCAAGCGCAAGTTAATTTTAGGTAAGGAAAGGAAATCTAAATTGTGGAAGTAGTTAGGTTAGGCACTATGGAAAATATTATCGATTGTGAGACGTATTTGAATTTGAGTCCTTTGAATGTAAATATATGAGTTATAACTATTACACTAAATCAACTTTCAAATCATATTTTATTATTATTGTTATTAATAAAAAAATAATAATATATTATTATTATTATTATTAATGTTAATAACATATTAATATTATCATTAACAATATTAATAATAGTAATGTTAATAATAATAATAATTTTGATAAAAATAATTTTCTACATATTTTTCTATAGATAATGCCAAATTTACTTACAAATTTTTATCTGTATGTAATTATTTATAAATTTTTTTATAAAAAACATATTTATAGGTAAAATTTGCAGGTAAATCAAAAATTTCTTGTAATATTCCTATATTTATTGAAAATAGGTTACTTAAGTGACACATTCTCAACTTCAATTATATATTTTTGAAACTTATATCTTTTATGATGAATGAAAATATGTGATGATCTATAAAAGGAAACAACAAGTGTTATGATATGAAAATTATATGATAATGAAAAAAGTTATATTGGATTTTTAATAGTATGGATAAATTGAGTTGTAAAGTGATTTGATTGGATTGATGTGATTGAAAAATTAGATAATATAAGGATTGAGACATGTGATCCGGAGTCGATGAATAAAGATTAGTACCTAAGATGATATCATTATCAAGTTAAGATTGTGATATTATATATGCGAATTAATTAATTAAAAAAATAAGATATTTTAAATTTTTTGATAAAGTAAATTACTTTAATCAATGAATCAACTGGTCGAAACCTATGAAAGATTCATGTACTACTATAGTGTTTATATTTTGTACAAAGAACTATCTTAATGTCATATAATTAAGATAAGTATATATCAAAACAACTTAAAATAAGTTAAATGTTAGTCTTAATTAGACATATTTAATATTAATCTTTCAAAAGATGTAGAGTTGTGTTTAATTACTCTATTTCATTGACTTTGACATTTACAAGTCAAAAATGCTTAGAATAAGTTAAAATTGGATTTTTTTTTTTAGATTCAAAAATAATGTGAACGAAGGAGATATGTTTTGTTCAATTAAACAATTATATAAGATAAATAATATATGTGTCTAATTTGATAAGATTAAACTATTAGAGTATAGCTTATCTTGTAGTTTTATGATTTTGTTTTTAATAGGTTAGAATACTAGCTCTGAGTAGATATATAAGTTTTACGTTTTCCTGTATAGTTTATTTTAAAATACCATATGTCTCTTGAAAGTCTAGATATTTTTATGACAACTACTACATGTTATTCACGAAACAAATAAAAAATTGATTTTTCAATAATTTGTGTTATAGTTTTCAACTAAAAAATGATTTATATCTAAAAAAGAATCTATTAATGACTCCACAAATTCCTTTTATGTGGATTGCACATCTATGCAATCTAGCTTACCTATGAAGTGCTTCGGAGATTACTTAATAGCCAAATTTTATGTGACATTATTTTCCTTAATAAGGGTGTCTTAAAAATCTTTATATTGATATTAATGAATTGTGGAAGGTCAAGTTGAGAGAGTGCATGAATATGAAGGAAAAATCTTATTTAGGAAAATATTGAGCTCGTTAGGAACCAAAGATAAATAAATTCTATAATTCTTTTCTTACATAAATAAGTTAACAATTCATTCAAAAGTAATAACTATATTTAATGGATTGTCTTCATCGTCACAAAATTCTTATTAATGATATTTTTTAATCAAAATTAATCAATATCATACCAATTTATTGTTAACAATTCATTCAAAAGTAATAACTATATTTAATGGATTGTCACGACAGTCTCCATTCTAGGATTGAAGAACTGAAGGACCAAAGAGAGAGTGTAGAGCTCTTTTGTCTATTATTTTCGTCTTCTGCCCTTTCTTCGTCTACTGCTGCAACGGATGATTCCGTTTCTGCAGCTGTCTAATCTAATATCTAATATGGAATTTGCTGAAAGAAAAATCAGTCTGACTAGGATTTATTTGTTGACCTATTAGTAGTCACAAAATTCTTATTAATGATATTTTTTAATCAAAATTAATCAATATCATACCAATTTATTGTCAGATATCTAATCTACTGTTTAATATAAAAAAGTACTCTAATTTTTTTCATCATATAATGTTATTTAAAAGAAATTTAACTAAGTTTCCCTTAGTTTAAATTATGCAGTATTTAAAGAATTTATTCAATTATTTGAAAAAATTTATCACAAAATTTTTGTCAATAATATTTTCTTAATTAAAATTAACCATACTAATTTATTAAAATAGATCTAATCTATTGTTTAATTAAAAAAATACCCTTTTTCAACATATTCTTTTAATTAGAATAAATTTAACTAATTAAATCAACTTTCCTCTTTCTCACCTTATATGATATGTTTATAAGATAATATATCTAAAACTTTAGGAAGTTAAAACTTTTTTAACTTTTTCTTATAATACTTGATTTATAAACAAAAACGTATCACATCACTATAAACTTAGATCAATCAAGATACATCTATTTGACTTAAACCTGACATGCATATAAAAAGTTATGTATACACAACACTAAAAGAAGGAAATTTACATATTTGAGGGGACAAACTTGTTATTGTATAAATGAATAAAAGTTTTTCTGATATAGATGAGTTTTGAGAAACCTGACATGGATATCGATATAAGACAAGACATAAGAGAGGTACTTACAAAAGGTTTTATGGCATTTAAAGTTAGTATTCAGAGTGTTTAAAAGTTGGTTTAAAAACATACATTTTATTAAGTATGTCATATTATTTTTAGAAGAGATCACTACTAGGTTCCATCTGTCATTGTTTTGATTATGGCATACAAATTGATTTATTGATTTATAGTATTTAATAAATGAGAATCATATTTATTTAAATCTTAATTATCATTTTGAGTGTCGAACGTGTATTGAGTCAATAATATGATATATATATATATTATTTGTTAAAGACATGATGTAATAATGAAAAGGATGAGAAATAATTTAAAAAATCAATAAAATTATTGTTTTGAAGAAAAATAATAACATGTTGTTCTTACAATTTATAAAAGTATATTAAAATATTTTAGGGGTTATTACATCAATTTTACACGAGATGGTTTTTGTTATTAAATAAAATTTATCAAAGACTTAAAACTAAGTATCATGCTCTCATTTATTATTTAACGAATTCAACACGAGTGATTTATATGATAGAAAAACGTAAAAAAATTAAAAAATATTTTATTAGTTTTTTATTTTCAAATTGTCATGAAGCTGAAGATTTTGTACTACAACGTGTGTGAAAATGGCGTTTGAATAAAAGAAGAAAAAGTTTAATTTTTGTGGAGTAACGTGACACTAAAATAAAATTGGTATTGGTTTTAAATTTGTGACAAACAAAAATGGATTATTCTCCTTTAGACAAACTAACTCATTTTAGAAAATAAAATAGGCAATTTTAATTATTGACAAGAAAATTAACAGTATTTCATGTATAACTAATAATGAAAGTGTCGAAATACTGATAATTAATTTTTATTAAAAATTAAAAATTATATATTTTATGATTTAAAAATATGATTATAGGGAGTTTTGATTTTAGTATCTGTAAAAGATTTTTTTTAATATCTATAAAATTGAAAAACACTTTTTTTTATCCCTAGTATTAACTACTTACATGTAGAATAAAATGTCATTTATCAGATCTTATCTTCTGTAAAATAAATATTGTTTTCTATTTAAAAAAAATATTAGAGACTCCAAGTAGTGATTTAAAAAATTATAGAAATTAAAATTAAATTTTTTTAGGGAGTAAAACTGAATTTTGCGCATGTTATTAGAATTATAAACAATTTTTCAAATATTTTAAGATGTAAAGTAAATAATTTTCTTTTTTTATAAAAACTAAAATCAAATCTAGCTAACATAGAAAAATAAAAACGATACGAGTGCAATGTAGAAAGATGCACAATTAACACCCTAATATTAAACACATATCAGATTTATTCTTAACATTAATAATTATGTACCACTTATTTATGTCTAAGTCTATATTAGTTTTATAATTACCATATTTACAACATAATTTCCTATTTTTTTATTAATGCTAAAGTAATTATTACTTTGTTAATGCATATTTTTTATCATGAATATCATTAATTATTTTTAGTAGCATCTTTTAAATAATACATAATGACAAAATTAATTAATTAATTAATTTTAATTAATTAATTAATTTTAATCTATTTCATTAATAAATATTTGTTATTTTAAGATATTGTTATACCAACCTTCGAAATTATAAATGACCTAACTAATTCTGTGAAAAAATGAATGCAGTAAATAATTAACTTTAATATTTTTCATTAATAATTTTTCAATTTCTTGAAAATATTACTATACTGGTTTTTTAAACGATATAAAAATTAATTAATTAATTTAATATTTTTATTAATGTTTTGATTCAAAATTTAAGTAATTTTTTTATCAAAATAATATTTGAGAGTTCTCCTCAAGTCAAAGTTATCTTATATTTAAGAAGAAATTTCTTTAATTATCTTATAATTAAAATAATTTTCTTTATTTATATTACGTAGAATTTTAAGAAGATAATTCTATGTAATAGAAAACAACTTTTTCACACAAAAGGGAAAAAATTTAAGAGTACTAGAATTTCTTTTTTTTTTAATTTTATTAAACTTTTAACTTTTGGTAACAATTTTTTTTTAAAAAAAAATTTGTTGAGTATATTTTTAAATGTGCATTGATCATCTTAGAGACAATCAACAATTCAATTACTAATGACTTAATTACTCTAAGAAAGATTTCATGTTTTAAGGTCAAGTTGTTATAGCACGTCTTGATCACATCTAGCCATGAGATCATGATTCATGATCAGACTCTCTATCTGATATGATTAATTGTAATGGTACACACAACTTCCCAATCTTGAGTTGGACTAGACAAAAAGACTTTCAAAAAAGGGTGTTGTTTGGCTTTTGGATGTTTGACCTATTCATAATAGTACACAATCTCCCTAGTCTTAGGTTGTGTTTGGTTGGACTGATTTGAGGAGATTTACTGTTCAAGAAGATGGATTTGAGGGGATGAAGGTTGTTTGGTTGACCTGATTTGGGAGGATGGGTGAGAAGAGATTTGTAGGATTGGATCTTGGCTCATCTGAAGAGATTGGTAGGGATTTAAAGGAATAGAGATCGAAATTACGAAATAGCCCTTGTAAATGAAGTGAAAATTACGAAATATCCTTGACTTCGAAAATTACAAAACACTCATTTAAGTGAGTTTAGGATTTGTAACAATATTTATATTATATATGAAAAATAAAGTGATTTATACCTAATTCTTCAAATAATTGATTTCAATAATTCTATATATTTTTTTTTCATTCATAATACTTTCCATTTTACCAAAACAGCTATAATATAATTAATCTCCCTTCAATATACCCATACTCAATACAATTTATTCATTCATAATTATATTATTTAAACTATTGACCTAAAATAATTAAATTACTAAGAATTGTTTACTTTATAAAAAAATAATAAAAAAATATTATAAATATTATATTATTTTCTATTTATTCTTCTTTTTTATTTTTTATCGATGAAAATATGTTTACTTAATATTTAACTGAAGTAAATCAGAAAAAAAATATATCTTTGTCTCCTTATTTGATTCAATATATATGATGAAATTGAGGAGAGATGTTATTTAAAATATTTTTTATTTATTTTAAAAACAATTTTATTTTCTTTTAAATATAAAATTATTAACACACAAAAATAAGGATGTTCACGGGTTGGATTAATTAAAATCATTATCAACCTACTAAAAAATATCTAGTTAATTAATTCAGTTTCTATATTTTTATATTAAAATTAATTTAATCTAATTCATTTTAATTTTTTACCATATTATGTCACAAGGATTAATTAGTAATTTCAAAAATATATCAATTAAAAAAATAAAAACAAATCTATAACATCTATCAAATCAATCCCAAACTTTCATAACCAATCCCCTCAAATCCCTTCAAATCTTACCATCCATCCATTAATCCAAACAACCCTCTCATCCACACACAATCTACTCAAATCTCTTTAAATCCACTCCCCCAACCAAACAAACCCTTAAGTTGAATTAGATGAAAATGCTTTAACTAGTGCTAGTTTTGGAAGATTCCATTGGGACTCTCAAAGGTCATGTATCTTTGAGTGAGAAACCCTTCAACCCTCATGTCTTCTCAAATATCTTTCCACCTGATTCGTTATGATTGGTAAGTTGTCTAAATACTTGCTTGGAACAAATATTCATATATAGTGTATAGAGCTTTAATAAAAAATTTGCCCAAGTCAATTTGGTTTTAAATTAATATGCATGTATATTTTTGGCGAATTAGTTGGATAAGGTCATCCATAGTCTTTATGTTGTTGAACCTTAACATTTGATCATCAACTCCAGTCTTTCTAAAGTCGGAACTAGCTGAATCTGTTTACCATCAACTTCAATCCTTACAAGATCAGACCCCAACTGAGTTGGAGCCGTTTAATCATTGACCTCAATCTTTCTAAGGCCAAACCCTAACCTAATTGGAATTATTTTGTCGATTTCTGTCTTTCTAAGGCTAGACCTCAACTGAGTAAGAATCATTTTATTGTTATCCTGAATCATTCTAAGGTCAAACCCAAATTAAACTAAATTTGTTTTATCATTAATCTCAGTCATTCTAAGATTGGACCTCAACCAAACTAGTCATTTTATCATATAAACTTGTTAATAAATTAATCATATTTTAAAAAGATGGTGAAACTTATAAGAATGTTATTTTTAATAATATTTAAAATTTCATAACTATTATTATTCTAAATTTCAAAATATTTTCAAACAAAAGTTATCTTTTACTTTTCTTATCTTTATTAAAAGTAACATTCTTATTTCTTATATTAAAGTTGTATAATTTGAAAAGAAAGAATAATTTTTTTATCTTAATTAAAATAATCTCTTAATAAAAATAAAATAATTAATTTAATTAATAATAATAAAATTATTATTTATATATTTTTATAGTTATCTTTCACATAAATATTTCTCTCTCTTAATATTATTCTAAAATTCAAATATCAATAATCAGTAGCATTTTATCCTAAATTTGATAATACAAGATTTAAAATATAAAAAACCTTTGTATATAGATGATAATTTTTTTTTAAATTAATCAATTTAAAGATGGTGAACACCTAATTGATATACTTACATCATAACAAATTATTCAGATAAATCATAAGTATGTTACATAATATATTTAAACAAATTCTGAAACAATAAGATTGTTATTTTAAAAATATCATTAAACTATAATTATATGTTATTTAAAAATATTTAAATTTAAATAATAAAATATATTCAATAAAATATTTATTTAAAACAAACAAAATATTTAAATTGAAAATATATTTTAATTTGAGTAACACAATATATGTTTCATAAAATATTTTTGTTAAAATAAAAAAATATTTAAATTAATAATATATTGAAATTTAAATAAGATAGTATATATTTCATTAAAATAAACAAAATATTTAAACCAAAAATATATTTAAATTTAAATAACACAATATATATTTCATAAAATATTAAAATAAAAAAAGTTAAACCAAAAATAGGTTCAAATTTAAATAATATAATATGTATTTTATAAAATGTTTCATTAAAATAAAAAAATATTTAATTGATAAACTATTTAAATTTAAATAATATATATATCATAGAATATTAATTAATTTTTATGAAAATGAATTACTTGATTATCATCTTAAAAAGTAATATTTTTATATCATATACATAAAAATGTGAAAATAATAATTCTAATATTAGTGAATAAGTTTAGAAAGTAGAACAAAGAGACAATGGAGTATATAAGAAAGTTCTTCGTAATTGTGAAATTATGAAATTATTTTTCTATCATATAGGTTTTATACAATCTTATTATTAAAACCTACAATCTTACTATTACTTTTTTCTTAAAGTGAGAAATAGACAAATATTTGGAATTTTGATTTTACATTTGTGTCTCAAAGGAAAAAAAAATGCATTCATTTTCTTGAAAGTTATTGTTAAGATGATCCCATGCAAATATAAAAAAATAAGTCATTGTTATTATGGATATAAAAGGTGATCATTACCATGAATCACTCACATTGTTATGTTAAATTTTTCATAAAAAGAATGACATCAGCGTAGGTGTTAATATTCTAGTTTAAAGTTTAAGTAGTTTCAAACCAAAATATTAAAATATCTCTTTTAAATTAGAGTTGTCTTGTATTTATTGAGAGATCATCCTTAGAGATTTTAGGAGAAAACTCTAGGTATTAGAAAACAACTTCTTCAATAAAACTAATTTTATTTTTTAACTAAGTTGAACTCTTAATTTAAGTAACAAAACATATATTTGAAATTCCTATTGAGTATCTTTATAGATCTGTATAGATCAGTCTTAAGATAATTAACAATTCAGTTACAGAATGATCTAGTTGTTCTAATGAAGATTCTAGGTTTTAAGATTAATTTGTGAGCATTGAATCTTGATTCACCGAGTCATGAGGGAGGGTGTCATGATTCATGATCTGTTCTTACCCAAGCTGTACTGAATCTTTTAAGGTGTCAGTCTTTCAAAGAACGGATAGTGGTCGGACAAACAAAAAAAATTCAGTGTGAGAATGCTCAAGCACAATAATAAAAAATACTTGTGTCTAATAATGAAATAAAAAGATAAATTTTTGTGTACTTCCTATATGATAACCTTGTATTTATAGTATCAGATTGATTAGGTAACCCGTACATAACTTCAACAAGTTAGAATTTAAAAAAAAAATATTTTGTAACTTTTGATTACCAAACTTATTTATTACAAGAGTACACCTAAGATATATTTACTTTTCAAAATATACTATTTATAAAGTTTTCAATTATAGGTTTAAGGTTATTATTGTCAAATAATTCACATAGTCAATTAATAATAATTCACCTTAATGATGGAAAATGTGATTGATATTGGCTTAAAAATATTTCAACACAATAAAAATTGAATCTTCTATGTTCCAGTTAGTCAAAATACAATTCATCATTTAATAATACATTCTTTTGTTGATAATAAAAAAATGATAAAAATAAACATTTAATTTTTAACTAAATCAAAACTAGGTTTGATACATCAATATCCCTTTTTTTTTTTTCTTTTGGTACAAGGAAAGAAAAGAAAAACCTAAAAATCTATAATAGCTAAAACATCCTCAACTAGGTAAAATACTTTATTTGGAGGCAACTTCCACCTGTTATCCATATCCACTTTACTTACAACCCCATCTAACTCATATGCTACGCCTTACTTTTCTATACATATAGTCCTAATTTTCTTCAACTCCTTCCCATTGGCCATGCATTTATGCACATGCACAGACCCCATCACAACTACAAAGAAGCTTAATAACTTCCTTATTTTTACACAGCAAATTCCGAGAACCAATATTTTTGCAATGTTGAACCACTTCTGATGATGCTTAAATTTCTGCATATAAGGGATCACTTTTACCAACATGTTTCTGAAACCAGAACTTCCATATTCCCACAGCATGACGAAGTACTATTCCTATTCCCATGCATATATATATACTTTTGAAATCTACATTCGTACCTTATATGTTTATAATTTTTTAATTAATCATTGGACTTTTACCAGTATGATCATCAAACAATGTAGTTTAATAACTTAAAAGGCTTAAATAGGTAAAAAGTATAGGTTGAATAATAGTAATGTAGGTGAGTTCTATGCACGAAATTGAACTTTTTCATCTTTAGAGTAAAATCACTCTTTTATACTTTTTATTTATATTATTCTTTTAGCTGATAAAAAAATAAAATAAAAAATTTAAGTTTAAAAATTTTAATATTAATATATTATAAAACTAAATAAATATTTAGTTTTTAAATTATACCTAAGAATAATTTTTAATTCTATAAATATTATTTAATGAATCATGTTTTGAAACATTTTTGAATAAATAATAAATTAATAAGTTTTTTCTATATTAATTAATGAATTGTTTTTATATAATATTGCTATATAGTTTCTATAAAAAAAATTAGGTAATCATTTATAATATGATATATTTTCTTTCAATCACGATTTTTTCTTCATAAAGACTTGAATTAAAAATGTTTGCTTAAAAATATCGAAAATATTAGTAAGTGATATTATTGTATAATCATATTATATGAAAAAGTCTCACATAATATAGAAAATATGTCTTAAATGACTAAACATATCACAAGAAAACTGCCACCAAAGAAAGGTGTTATAGACAATTACTTTTTGAGCATGAATACTCAAATAAACAAAAATAATTTGTACACGACATAATCATATGTCAACATGTGTTATAAACATATTAGGTATAAGATTAATCAGACAAATAATGAATAATAAAACAAGAATATTTTACAGCAAGTGTATCTATGGAAGGATTCAAAGGAATAACAATGAAAGACATAACCCCTCCTCCAAAAAGAAATTAAAATTTATGAAAACCAATGAATTTATGATTACACACCAATGTTAAAAATACACTTCTTTCATAGGACCATAAGATAGACTTGATTACTACTATATTATCTATATTTTATAATTGTTCTTCAACACCTATAATTATAAGAGACAATGATAAAAAAGAGCACTCTAAAAAATAGACAATAAATACACATAAGAATATCCAATCCCTATTTATACATTTAATAAGTTGATGTTTTCAACATGATATAATAAATTATCTGTGATTTCATTTTTCTATAAAATAATAAGGGCTTGTTTTTAATATATTATGTTATGAACTCAGCTTCTTAAAAAGTAAATTCTCAACATAAATTGAAAAAAAAATATAATAATTTCTTTTGGAAACAAAAGAACCTATTGCCATGATAGGATAACAACTGTATAAAAAAGTCTCCATCATAAGGGAATTCTGTCCCAAAAAAAAAAAAAAAAAAAAAAAAAAAAAAAAAAAAAATTTTCTAAAAAAAAAAAAAAAAAAAAAAAAAAAAAACAATGATTGAGGTAGAGTGTGTTGTCATTTATGGCACCTCTTTTTCTATTTTACATAACTATTTATGATGAAATGAAACAAAAGAAAGGGAAGAGTTTGGTTTTACATAACTGTTCATATAGGATATATGAAGAATATTTTCTTTTCAAGTTCATTGAATGATAAATGATCTAATATGAATTTTACCCTACATGAAATGTTTTTACAATATGTAAATATAAAGTATTGATGTTGTGTTAATTCATTAAATATGTATAAGCTGGATTTTAACTATTTATTTTACATAATTATTCATTGGATGAGGAGGAATAACTCTAAGAGTTTTTTATCCAATTATGGATGCACTTATCCATTAAAAAACTAAAAGTTATTAAATAAGAAATAAAATTTATAAATAATTTTTTCAACACTATCACATGCATTATTTAATATCTACTTTGATGAATGAGTGATGGAGTAAATAAATTTAGTATGGAAGTATCTTCCAGTAGTGTATTTCACTTTTTAACTTTTATCTACTTTCTCACTTTGTTTTCAATTTGATCTAAGTGTCTTCTATATTTTTTGAGTTCATTTACTACAGGAACACAACTAAATAGTGATAAATTTTTCAGTAGCTAAAATTAACAAAATAATAATAATAATTAATTGTTTAAACTTTCAACTACAGTTTATAAGAAACAAATATATTCATTTAGAAAAAATGGTTCAATTTCTTGTTCATTTGTGTACACATAACATAAACACTTGATGGATCATTTTCTAAATCAGTAAAGTTAAAAAAAAAAAAAAAACTTTTGAAAAAGTGAAGTTTGTTGTGTTTATGATTTGAGAATTTATGTTTCAAATACTTTTATGTATTGTTAACTAAGATGAAAACATTTATCACATATATGTGTAAAATTTTAAAAGTTTGGATATGCCAATAAAATAGTTTGATGAATTTCTTTTACAAAATAATAATAAGTTTAAAATTAATTAAACTTTTTTTTTTGTCCCTTTGTTTTCAACGCATATGAGGAATTTTTAAAGTTCAAAGTACTAGGATACAAATCTTTTTTATCACGAATTTAAGAGATTGAAAAAAAAAAGTAACATTGATTTATAAATAACAAATTCATTTTAATTCACATAACAATTTTTTTATTTTTATAAATATTTTAAAAAAATTATCCAAATCTATCCTAATCCTTGTTGATGGTAGTTTGAAAATATCTAAGACAGGAAAAAAAATAGACACACTTCACTTCGACCAATTAGCTAACGCTATTCTATTCATTTTTATTTTATATTATAGGGTTCTTCTAAGACATGAATGTGGACAATAAACAATCTGAAACTACAAGAAAAAGTTGAAAAAGATTATGACAACCACAATGTATATTCTCAAATTTTAATTGGAATTACTCATCACTATTCTTTTATACATATATTTCACAAAATTCATATATAAAAGTTATATATATTATTTATACATAAAAGACTCCTTATTTATTACCTTTTTATTATTTTTTTTATTATTTTTTGATGAACTACAAAATGTCAAAATCAATCCTTGATTAAACTTAAATTTTCATTAGTTTGTGATGGAAATTATAAAATTATTAAAGTGATTAAAAACTTTTTTGTTCTGTCTTTGTTTTCATATTACATATATATATATATATATATATATATATATAATTTAAAAATACCGTTTAGTAATATATTTTCACAGTTAATCTAAAACATAACACCTATACTTATAAATATACTGGTTAATAAAATATCTGTTCTTTTAACATAAACTTTATTGTAAAGAAATTATGAATTAGTTCTTTTATCAATTATTGATTTAATTATAAAATATTAATATCTGTCAACTCTAAATAGAACTCATTTTTATAGTTTTTAGAAAGTGGAGTGGGTTATCTTCACATGTTATTTTATGATAAAAAAAGAAGTAACATAAAAGAGTATCTTTAAGATGGTGAGTGGTCCAAAACCCTACATTGCTCTGTCTTCTGCACCTTTTACCCAAGTTGATGCTGTCATAATCCACACTGGGACCATCTTTCATAAAATATATTTTTTTTTCTACATTACTTGTTCAATTCCCATGAAAAATATTATATTATTTGATCATAGATACCGAATATTCTGCTACTCTTGTTGGTTTCCTCCTTAGAGATCAGACTTAAATTTTAACAAAAGTATCTCCTTAGATTAGTAATGTTTGTTAACTTTATTTAATATTTTCATTTTATAAAATAAAAAGTATAATTTTTTAATTATATCTGTAATTATCAATTCTTTAAAGATAGTGTCATTTAGAGATATTTTTATAAATAGACTGAATAATAATTATTTTACTCAAAGGATATGAAGATTTTTTTAACTAGAGCACTCAATATATCTTTCATATTTTTGGTTTTAATAATTCATTTATAATAAGTATTTTCTAATTCTTTTCTCAAAGAGTTAAAAGATTTATATTTTTCATTTCTATCTTATTTTATTGATTATTTTTTAATTTAATGATTATTTTAGAATTGCTTAAATTAAAATTAGATTATTTTTTGATTTTTTTTCTAGATTATATGTTTATTTACACGGTAATAAAATCATTCAATATTTATATAAGAATTATTTGTTAATATTTAAATTTTATTACTTTTAATTAGTCTTAAAGACTCATTTAAAATAAATCAAAATTATTAATTATTATGCAGTATCTTTGTCTTGAATGATAAGATTATTTAAAATAAATTTAAATAACTTCGGTTATATATATTTCTTTTTAATTTTTTCAACTGAAGTAGTATCTGTATTTTTCTCACTGAAATACGATGTCATTTGACACAACTTTAATTGTGTTTTATTTTAATTGAAATAGTGTGATAATAACATGATTTCAATTTTTTTTTAATTGAAGTAGTGTTAGTTGTATTTTTTTTTCATTGAAGTTGTAGAACTCTTCTTTAGAAAGAAAGAGAATCTTGATCCATCCTTTACTCTCTTTCTTTTCTAAAATCCTCTCTTTTCATTTCAAAATTCTATTCCTTTCTCTCTTAAAAAAATTTCTTTACTATTCATCAATCTCAGATCTCGATCACACCTCTCAATTGCTAAGGAATTAAAGAATGATTCTACCTTATCAAACCCTCAATCATATTTTTCTAAATTTTTTAGAGGTATTGTAGTGTGTCTTGGAACTGTTTGAAGAAAAATCTTTTAGTTAAGGAAAGTTAGTCTCAAAATTCTGCTAAGTACACTAGGTTAGAGTACTTGATTGTGTAATGATATTTGGTTTTAATTTGAAATATTCCCAGACAGTGATAATGAAATTTTGTATACGATGAAAGGATTGATTTTGTGTTAATTGAATTTGTGAAAATAATAGATGTTTGAATGCTTAATAAATAACTAATGTCTTAATGTGAGATGTATCTTTACATGTTTTGATGTTATGGATTGAATGAGGTATGTTATTGGGAATGATAAAATTTGAGGCCATACATTTGGGACAGTGTATGAGCTATGCTTGTTGTGTGTATTAAGTTTTGACAACTATATTTTAACTGAGATCCTCAAGCTTCACTAATGATGGAGTTCATACACACTGGGACCCTGTAGACACTAAATTAAGATCTAAGTCACATAGACCAAGATATCAGATGATAAGAAGCTGATAAGGAAATTCATACACCACTAGGACCCTGTAGACACTCAGTTTTGGATGTGTCAACTTACCATGGTTCTTTCTCTTAGATTTTGCTGGTAATCTAAATATTGTGTATTAGGTTAGATGTTAGTCTCTAGTAGTCAGCTTAATACGAGTCATTCGGAAGACAATAAGTTGTTCATAGGTAGATTTTATGTGTGATGAAAGAATTCACTTGTGAAGTTTGTAATAATTGAGATTAGTGTGTAATGTTAAAATTATAAAAATTTGATATAAACTATTATATTTTCTAATTTAAGGTATTTTGACTCTGTTATATTGGTCATAGTTGTTTGTATTAAATTCTTTATGTTGACATGTTTATATATTATTAGTTTACCTTTATTTTCTTAGTTATATCTTTGAACTACAATTATAGTATCATGTACTTAAACATAAAATGACTATGGACGTGGAACATCAAAAGAAAAATAAGAATTCTTGAAATTTAAAATATAAAAAGAATATATATATATATATATATATATTTTGATTTTGGATAATTTATGTTAATTTTAGATCTGTAATGATATCGAGAACAAGTTCTATTTTCTTTAATTTATTTTATTTTTTTATTATCTCATATAAAAATAATTTTATTCATTATAACGTATTACACTCATTTTAATTATTAATTATGATTTTCTAAATAGTTTTTGAGTGTTTCAGAAGTCTATCACAATAAAACAAATATTTTTGAACGTTATCTTAAAATCGGGTGAATATCATATGACTTGTGAAATTGTGTATTCCTAATATAACTTACAAAATAAAAAGAATATCTAATAATAATGGAAAAAATTACCCTAAGATTGTGAAAAACAAAAATTGTGAGTAACTTTGGTCCATATGCTTTATTTTATATATTAAATTTATCAAATAAAAAAAATCTATTAATATATTTTATTATTAACATGATATTTGGTCAGAAAAAAAAATTAAAAGGAAAATAAAAATAGTTATAATAGTTTGTCTAATGAAACCGTTTCTATAGAGGGAAAAAGGATATCTACTTGAAAAAAGGTGAGGAATTAATTGAACAGCTCAATCTCTTTTACTATTGTTGTGGACTTGTCGAAAAAGAAAAAATGGAGTTATGAAAAAGCAAAAATGGAGTTATATATCAGTATGTTGGTACATTCTTCGAATATACCAAATTCTATCAATTTAAATCTTCTCTCACTGATTTCTTCCACCTCCAACAACCACAGAATTAATCAATGACTGACACCTCCATAATTCATCACCGTCCTTACCACCATTGCCGGTGCACCTCCAACTACACCAATGGTTTTGGTAGTCTTGGAGAGATAGAAAAGAGAAAAGTAGTTCCGAAAGTTCCTTCTGAAAAATATCATATACAGTTTTAAAATCTTGTTTTCAAAATTTTGTTTCAAAAGATATTTTATATATTCTAAAAGTTTATTTTTTAAAATTTGTTAAAAAAAAATTATTTTATATATTTTAAAAGTTTGTTCCAAAAAATTTATTTTTAAATATATTTTATATGTTTGAGAAAATTTATTTTAAAAATTTTCTTCTAAAAGTCTGTACAGAAACTCTTCCAGAAATCATGAAAAATTGTGAAAAAATTGTGAGAAGCTTGTTCAAAAAAAGTTATAAAAAATATTCATGGAGGTTGAATTAAAAATTATGCATTGAAGAAGTCTTAATCAAATTGGCAATTAATGTCGATCTCATAATACATTAATTAATTTAGGAAAAATTAACAACAAGCATATATCTTCACAACTTATTAAGGCCCTGCTGTTCACAAGCACTTGCAATCCAAAAAAAAAAGGTGATATTATTTTAATATTACTGTTAATATTCCACCCTCGTTTAATATTAAAATATATTATTATTTTATTAATATATAATATTTAATTAATAAAAGACAGTGTTAAATAAAAGTTTTCTCTACGAGTGTCAAATTATAATTTTTCAAAGAAAAAACGAAATCTACCTAATCCGCAAAAAGCTACCATGTAACATCATATAGATCTTATTCATTCTATATTTAGTGTGTCCCTTACTCCTACCAATAATTTCATTCAGATTTTCTTCATAAGATGCGAAGTCATTAAATTATAAATGAACGATTGAAAAGAAAAAGAAAATCTACTAGAGCAAATTCCAAAAGAAAATCTACTAGAGCAAATTCCAATTCTTCTGTTATTCAACGTTGTTCACAGAGAATCAGATATAATAGTTACAAATATTTCGTTGTTATAATCAAGAACATCCAACAAACGATGACATTAACTAAATATTTAAAATTTATCTGATTTGGACTAATTTAAATACTCCGAAACGCAAAAAATAAATAAAAATGCATCTTAAGCTATGATGGGCATTTAACTTTTTGCCATAAATGAAAAATTCTAAATTCATAAACTTCTTTTATGTAGTAACCTTATTACTATTTGATTAAAAGTAATAATGTTTGCTACGAAATTAAAAGGCCAGTTTAATAGGTGTTACTTTTAAAAAGAAATGTCAATTACAAAAGAATAAAAATAAAAATAAAAATCGATCATTTTGTTATACAGCCAAGCATAATTTCCAATTTTTACAACATGTAAGTAGGGATATGAGACGACTAACAAAACCTAAGACAGTTTATCTATTTTGAGCACCAAACTCTTCAATTAAACTTTTTATAAACCTTACCTTACCAGATACAGTAAAATTGCAAACTGAAGAGGAAAATGATAATAATATATTCACATTTAAAAGTTTTTTTTTCCTTTTCTAAACATCATCCAAATGCAAACTGTAGATTTACTCAGATCATCATTGTATTACAATTAGTTCTTCAATATCACAAAACATACAAAACACATGGCACACATGCAGCACATTTTCTCCATGGAAATCACTTGCCAATGCCACAGCAGTTTCCTTCAACGGGCCTCGTATTGTACAACTGCATTAAAACGCTATTTTAAGTACGGTCCGTAAAAATCATGCAGCTAAAATGTGCACAGTAGTTATGTTATCTATAATTATATGCCAAGTACAACTAGTTCTTCCAATGGAGTTGCCCAAACTGGTGCTAGCCAAGTACAACTAGTTCTTCCAATGGAGTTGCCCAAACTTGTGCTAGCCATTAACAAATCATTCTCATCGTGAGTGAAAAAGATGAAGGAAAATGTTCACTTTGATCTTCACCACCTTCCAACAAAACCATGGTGCTTTTATTGGGACAGTGAGAAACGATGTGTTCATCATGTCCCAACATTTTGAAACATTTGATTCAGACTTAAACTATCAATATTTTTGTGGTTTATAAATTTTATAAAGAGATGTAAGGACTTGTACGTATGATACTAAAATATTACAAATTTATAGATGGCTAAACTTGAACCAATCATATTTAATAGTCTTTCTTCTCTATGAATCCAAAAAACTGGATCAACTAAATATATATATCTCTCTCTCACACACACAGAGACACACATATTAGCATAACAAGCAAAATCATATGAAAACCCAGAAATGTATAATTGAATAGTCTACAGCAGCTAGTAAATGAATCGCCAGTCTAGGTCTTCTACAAGTAATCCAGCTCACCATGCAATACCGAAGAGAAGAGCAAAATCTTAGGGTATATTTAATAGACTTCTAACTTGTTTCATTTTAAAATAAGCTTTAAAAAATAGTCTACACTCACAACAACCAATTTCTTATAAAAAATAGTTGAGTTTTAAAATTTATTTACAGAACAAGTGTTTTAGAAACCCATAAAAGATCTGCTAATGTAATAGATGTTTTCTCATCGTCTTTTTTCCCTTCAAATGCTCTATTCAAGTGCTCAAAGAACAAGCTTATTAAAAAAAAATCCCGCTCAATTACAAACACTTCTAGATGTGTTCTGCGGCATTCAAGTTTTCAAAAAACCAAAAATAGTTTTCAAAAAGGCTAAACAAAACAAGGCCTTGGTCTACACTGTTACAAAGGACTGAATCGAAAGACTAGAAACAGAGAGACTTGTTTTAAACTAACACTCTTTAACAAACTCACGAACACATTATAAACAAGACATACTAAATGAGAGAGAATTTCCGAAGGCAATGATAATTACTGCGACGACAGAATGTATATAGAAGACCGCGTTAATGAAATTGAAACTTACTGCGACGAGTGCGCTTCTTGTAAAGAATACGGTAACCGCACTCGCGGCACTGTATAACGTCACCAGGTTTCAGCGTATTCTCCATGCCACAATCTGTATAACGTAAAACCACAATTCATCCTCAAAACCCTAAACACACGTTTATAGTTGCAGAAAAGAAAAAAAAATAAAAACGCAATTAGGTCAAAGTGAGATGAGATTAGGGAAGAAACCTCCGCAGATGTAGCTGACTGGCTCAGGCTGAGGATCCATCGGAAATTCCGGCAATCTGTGAAAGAAGGTTCTAGGCTCTAGGTTTCGCTTCGGAGCTGGTGAAGGCTGAAAGGAATTGAAGAAGCTGAGTCTACGCATTTATAGGGAATGATTGGGCTTCTTGTTCGATCTTTGGGGCCCAAATTTGGGGTTACTTGCCCTAAACCGAGAAATCTCTTGTTTTTTTTCATGAAAGTTTATATTTTAGTCTTCTAATTTTTTAAATAACCATTGAAAAGTAGAGAATTATTCTTTATTTATCTTAAATTTATTTTAGATAAATTTAAAAAAGAAGAGGGAGTATAAAATATATTAACATGTTTAGATATTCGTAAAGGTGACATCAATTCAGAGGTTCAAAAATATATGTGATGGATTCATCGAAAAAATTTGTTATAGTTTCGAATCAAGAGAACAAATGAGTTTACGTGTGGAAAAGGAATTTCAAATTTATATGACATTTAAATATATTAAATTTAAATTGATCATTGTTCATTTTTTAAAATATGTTATTTGACTGATATAATTTAAATTTAATAGATTTTAAATTTTATAAAATATTTTAGTTATTAATAAAATAAAAAAATTATTTAAATATTGAATAATTATTAAAAAATTTAAAATATCAATAATATTTTATAATCGATCTTGATTGATTTTATTCTTTTATTATTATTTTTTATTTGTATTTATAAAACTTTTTCTAATTTACATTAATTAAAAATATTTTTAAGCTATTCAATGTTAAATTGGATGAAATTTAAGTAAAATAGAACTAATGTTAAATTGGATGAAATTTAAGTAAAATAGCACTAAATCAAGTTCATGTAAGATTGATTTAAGTTAGAGGGAAACCAATTCTAACATAAGTAGAGTCGAGTCAATTTAAGTCTAGGTTAAGTTGAGTTGGCTTAAGTCTTAATTGAGTCGAGTTGATATGGATTTTGGTCAAATTAAGTTGACCAAAACCTAGGTCAAGCCGAGTTGGTCCTAGTTTAAGTTGAGTCAAGTTAATCAAAACTCATCGAGTCGATACTTTCAGGATAAGGTCGAGTTGAGTTGTCACAAATCTACATTCATCTTTAAGTTGAGGCCAACCTGCATTCAAACTTAGTTGAATTAGGTTCAAACGAATCCTAATTCTTTAAAGACCATATTATGTCTAGTTCGATTAAGATTAGGTCAAGGCGAATCGATTAAGTTAAGTTTGACTAAATCATGTTAGACTATGACATCAGATCAAGTAAAATTGAATCGACCCATACCCAAATTGACATAAAATATAAAAACTAAAATATAAATTTTAAAATATAAAGAATTTCAAATTATTATGTTTGAGTTAGAATTTAAAATTATTTAAATTTAAGTAATTCAATTACTATAATCAAATTCTAGAATATCATTTTTTTTTTGTTTTAAAATTTTTATTCAAACAACATATTTTGTCTAAAACAATATTTTAAATTAAAAATAAATTATGTTCTTAAAAATGCTATATTCAAACACAATAAAATAATTTTCGTAAGTTTGACAAAAGTTAAAATATAATCGTAGAAGAAATTATCATTAGAAGAGATGTAAGTTACATTGAGATAAACTATTTTGGATATGTTTGTTCTATCTAGAATTTACTTATTGCATTGAAAGTATGTTTCTCTATAATTCACTTATTACACTGAAATCTTTTATTTTGTGTAACTTTCATCTTTACCGAATTGTCACGTTTACGTTCACCTGAAAATTAAAAGTAATTTGCAATTATTATTTATTTTAAGATTAAATTAGTTTAGAAATACTGATTTATACTTAAAACATCGATTTTATACAAACTGATTCTTAAAATGTCCAATCTTACATAATCGGACTGTTGTAGACCGATTCGAGATTAAACGAATCTGTTTTCTAGTAATAATAATACCAAGCAAAGTTGATCCAGCTCTTTTAGATCCATGGATCTTGTATATTAATCTCACGAAGGAACAATTTTTTAATTGACGGTGTTAAATTATTTATTGACTTTTATAATAATTATTAAGAGAAATATATTTTTTGTGCTTTTCTTTTGTTAAACTTGATTTTAATTTATATAATTCTAAATTGACGAATTAGCTTTCAAACTTCGTAGAATTAATCTTGTTTAAGTTGAAAATCTAATGATGGTTTTTTTAACACAAAATTGAACGAGAGACTAAATGGACATACTATCCAAAATTTGAGAACCCATTTCATGAATTTGAAACTACAGAGATTAAAGTTAAGTTAGACAAAGAAAAAGTATAGAAACAACATTTTCCCTTAATTATTTTATAAATTATAATTATTACAATTTAGGTTTTATTAAGTGCATAATTTTTTTACACCAACAATGCATAATGTAAACCTATAAATTGTTAATCATTAAATTTTGCAGGACTGGTAAAAAATTGAATATAATCACATCTCACTACTTGATTAATTTGCAACACAGAAAATTGAGCTTTCTCTTCTTCGAAATTTCCAAATTAAAGCATGAAATAGCAGTTCATTCTAGAATAGTCAATACGCTTAGGCCAACCCACCATTAAATACCAACTTTATTTGACTTGGAAAAATATTGGAATCCACTTGCTCATTCTACTTAAACTTCAGCCTAGTTATTAATGCATACTCTGTGAAAATCAAGACTTGATTTTGTCTTACATACCAAATTGTATTTTGATTATAATGATTGCTACAAAACTTATAATACAAAGCTTCTCATGAACAGCTGTTAACAAGAATTCCATTTCTTTGAAGAATTCCATTTTGAATATCAAATTTCTGAAATCACAATTATGAAGTCTTTTGCTACCTCTCCAGGGAGATCCACTTCTTTTCCACATCTCGATGATGATTTACCACAAAATCGAATTTCTGTTGATAGCTATTGTTTCATCAACAAAGGTAAGTAAGAACCAAAATTTTGTTCCTTTTGGTCACAAGACTAAACCAGTAACAGACTATAAAGGGTGTTCTATTGTACCTTCAGCAGGCACAGAAAATGACGAGAAGGACTCAGGAAAAAACAGCAGTTTTACATGTAGGATTCATGACCATGGTAATTCAAAGTTGAGAAATCACACTACATATAAAAAAGTGATCAATTCTATTGAACATTAGATTAACTCACTATGTGTTGTTTGCATGCATGACTGCAGTGAAAATGGGTCCTAATCTGTCTGAGATTCTGAAGGGGAAGTTGAGTTTGGGGGCAAGGATTATACAAGAAGGAGGAAGAGGGAACATCTTCAAGAGTGTTTTTGGAATGCAAGAAAAAGAGGAATTGTTGAAGGCCTCTCAGTGTTATTTATATACCACAGCCGGTCCTATTGCTGGAATTCTCTTTATCTCAACAGGAAAGGTTGCATTTTACAGTGAAAGGCCTATAACCTTCAGTTCTGTGACAGGAGAGTTAGCAAGGGCACCTTACAAGGTAGTCTTTCATATGATACAAGTACAACCTAACTTTAAACTCAAACTAATTAGTTTATATGCAAGGTTTAAGAAAAAAATTTGGTCACAACATCAAGGTTTTTGAGGATGGCTGTGATTGCAATTGTGGCTGCATGACTTTATTTGTCCAAAATTTCATATAATATCAAGGACTGTGATTGCAATTTTATGTATTGCATTATTCTGAATTCTGATGTAAATTTGCTTCTTATTATATATGCAGGTTTTGATCCCAATAGGTAGAATAAAAGAGGTCAATGAAAGCCAGAATGTGAATAATGTAGAACAGAAGTACATAGAGATAGTGACACAGGATGATTCTGAATTTTGGTTTGTGGGGTTCTTTCGGTACGAGAAAGCTCTTAAGAATCTCAATAAAGCCATTTCCATGTCCAATCATTACCGAAAGGAGTAAATATTAACTCTATATTTTTGTGAAGTACTTAGTTTTATTTTTCTGCTGGGGTAGTTAAGTTTTATAATGTGAATGAGATTTCTTGCATTGTGATGTTCAAGTTTATCTGTAATGCCTGTCCTCCACTATTTTCATCTGTTATATTTTGGGATGATTGGAAGATCCTAGTGACTAATTTTGTATATGTCATATAAAAATATATCAGGTTTGTATTAGGAATTTAATTGTATATCTAAGTACTATATTGAATAGAAATAAAAAATATAAAAAACATATAAAAAAGAAAACTTACAATTTTAATATTTCAAAGTTTTAATATTGATCACCGACCAATTAACTCTTTCTTTCACAGAGTGTGAACGTGCTTACACTTCAACAACAGAATATGCTATTTATTTCATTCATGTAGTCATGTCCCAAAGAACTGATTTGACTAGTTTTATTCATTCTGGCATGAGTTTGGTTGGAAAATTAAGCCCTCTTGAACATAACCCTGAAGGATGGAACCTCATCACTGAGAGACAAATGCTTGTTTCCATCATCACCATCAAACAACCCAAGTTCCCTACACAAAGTCTGGCATTTGCACACTGAGGGACAGAAAGAAATCACATAGTCTTTCTCAGCCTTCTCAATCTTGAACCAATTGACAACAGTGTCAATCCCTGGATTGCCTTCAACACCACCAGTGCTCAAAAACCACACCCCACTTAACACCTTGAGGAGCTTCCACACAGGGGGTTTGTCACAGGAGGTGGCTGTCCCATAGGACTTGATGTTGAGATCAGTTGAGGTTAGGATGACACCCCTTTTGGCATTGTAGGGTGTGAAAGTAACTGGGGTGCCATTGGAGAGTTCAGGCTTCTCTTGCACCACAAAGAGGGGGCATGTGTTGTTGCCACTGCTTGAAACTGTCAAGCCACCACCTTTGCCTCTGAAGACTGGCAGAATGTAGTACTTGACACCTGTTCTCAGTTTCTGGCCTGTGGTGTCAAGCACTGGTTCAGGTGCTGCTACAGCAATAGCAATCAAGAGTTGTGTGGTGAAGGCAAAAAAGAGAATGGAAAATGCTAAGAGTGAGGCCTTCATGTTTGTGAATATGTCTGTGAGAATAGAGTTGCTGTTTCTGTGTGTGCTAGATTAGGAAAGAGTAGCCTCTATTTATAGTGCTTAAAAGGGAACATGATGAGTTTTCTGTGTTATTCAATTTACAAAAGGATACTATTTTTTGAAAGAAACAAAGGGAGTGAGTGGGTTGTGGGTCATACTTAAAACGTTAAATCCATACAATTCCCTGAGTTTTGTGTGCTTGGATCAACGTGTAATTCTGTGTCTTTTTCCACAACCTTATCTTTTGGTAACGTGCTAACTTTTGTCGCACATGTTAATTCTTTAGACATACTTGTATTTTTAATATTTTTAAAATTTTTATTTATATGTTATTTTTAAAGCTAAATTTTGTATATAGAATTAGATTTCATCGATCTAAATTGCATGAATGCGTTCTTAAACAAGTTAATTTGGTTTGAATTATGAAAAAAAATCTGGGTTAGTCAAAACTAATAAAAATAATTTATAAATATTTTCTTTATTTTTGAAATTCAATTTGTGATTTGTGTTATGCTTAATGTATCTGCTAATTTAAAATAATGGTGTACTTTCTACTTTTGGTTTCTTATTTTCTTATGTAAAAGCACACAAACACGTGGAAAAGGCTTTTGCTGCTATTAATTGAATTTGGAAAGAAGCCACCGACAGAGTGAGTACACATTTAATTGCCGACACAAAATATCACTTTCGTTGACTTCCTCTAATTTTCTAATTTGTTTATAAGTTTAATATGTTTTTATTTTCCATAATTTTTTTTAAAAAAATATTCCACTATTTTCAACATACTAAATTTGATCTTATATTTTTTTAAAATAAATTAATTATTTTTTCGTTAGCATGAATTACTAATAACATCTTATAAATAATAAATATGATAAGAAACGATATCTCATAATATATATATATATATATATATATATATATATATATATATATATATATATATATATATATATATATATATATATATATTACAAAACTGTAATAACGATTAGTGAATTACATATGTAACTATAATAATGTTGTTACCAAAAAAATTATGTCAATTTATGCATTTTAAATAAAACTAAATAAAAAATTTAAAATAATGTTACAAAATTAGAGAAAATATTATTGACTTAAAAAAACTATTAAACCTTGTTTATAACTTTGAATCTCATGAGTGATAAAACCCATCTCTCAATTATATATCTTTGGGTTTAAAGTTTAAACAGTCTCAAATAAATAATGAAAGTATTGAAATTTTCTTTTTTAGATTAGAGTTGTTGTGTATTTATAGAAAAAAATTGTTAGGATTATTTCTAATATGAGAGATTATTGGTGTTCAATAGCTTTTAAAGCATTATCAAGTTATATCAATATTGTTATGAAGAATCCTTTCTCTCCTTTAAAGAAGAGTTTTTTTATTCAATTCTCTTGAGAATATAAACTAAGATTTTCTCCACCACATATTGATCACTTAATTCTTCACCAAACAATCTTTATATGATCACCTTTACAAGTTGATTAATAAACTCTTTAACAAAATTGACTACATTTTATTCTAATAGATTTAAATCTTCTTAGATTTAAAACATAGATCCTCTTAATTGTATCATTTCTTTGAAACTCCTCATTCAATTAATCCCAAGCTTCTTTAACGCTTATGGAGTGATGATTTTTAGGAAAGATATAAGTATTTTTCCTTCTATTGCTATTTTGTCAATATGACTTTGAATTATATTATTGTTAGATTTTCAATAGTTTGAATAGTATCATCTTTTACCATATTTCATAATCTTTAAACTTTCAGGCTAGTTTAGTTTTCATTTTTACCCGCACAAATGAAAGTTCTCACTTAAAAAGAAAGAAATTATTGGAGTCAATTTTTGTTCTGAAAGATTTTTGTGTGGTTTCTTTCAAAGTTTTTGTTTTTTTTTTTTTTTTTTCCTCAACAGTCCCTCAAAGAACATTAAGCTCTTGTTAGTAAATGTAGACTAAAATTTAATTGAATAGCTTTTATAGACCTATTGAAGGTGCTCACATTTACTCCACATATGCTGAATTTGTCATATGTTTTTATTTTAATTTAAAAAGATCATAAATTAAAAACAAAAATCCATCAAAAGCTAACTCATAAGTAAGGCTGGGCAAAAAGATTTGGATTGAATTGAGTTATAAAAAAAATATTCCAAACTGAAAATATAGTTCATTTGAATTGAAATAGGTTGTTTTAGTAGCTCTAGCAAACCAAATTTAACTATTTTTATATGAACTAATTTATTTTAAACTTTTTAAAAATAATAAGCTATTTTAAACTATACTAAACTGTTTTTGAAAAGAAAGGTTTAAAAAAATTAAAATTTATTAATTAAATAATAAATAATTCCTTAAAAAACTGAAAAACAATTCAATTTGAAAAAATAATACGCAATAAATTTGTTTTAAAATAAAATTTAATTAGTCATACTATCAACTAATAAAATATTTAAAATAGTTATTATAAAATTAATGAAATTACTTTTCTGTATCTAATATGTGAGAATACATAATCTTAGTATATATATTTGATAGACTTAAAAATTATATCACCAATATACCAGAATCTCGATGTATTATGTGCCAGAATTATTTATTATTATTATCTAACCAAATAATCCAAATACAGTTGATAGCGAGAAATCTGAGAATGTGAATAGGATATAATTAGTGGCCATTAACAAGGATGGATTTCTCTAGAGTTAAGTGGTTATTATGAGAATAAATTAAAGTTTGATTCAGTTTTAAAAGTTTAATAGTTCACTTTTTACACACTACCACTGTTCAATCTGATTTTTATAAGAAAAAGTTCAGGAAAGTTGAATTCAGTTTGGTATTAGTTCAATTCAATTTAGTTTGGTATTAGTTCTGTAAGCACAAAACAGTACGAAATGGACATCACATTTCATTATTATCATTGTATCTTGCAGTGTAGAGTTTCTTACGTCAATTCCTTTCGTATAAATATATTTCCATAAATATATGTATCAGATTTTTCTGGTATATATCTCCATTAAGCATGGGTTTTGAATACATTATTCAACATTTTATTCTTCCTTAATATAACGCTCTTGAAACCTTATACAGTATCCACCATGTATTTGATGTCATCACATAACCATGCTTCTATCCAGTAGTTCTTTATAGCCTCACAGCAAAAAAACTAATGTCAAACATTCTCTATCTCATTAAATTTTTACTTTTCCAAAGATATATTACAAACAGGAGAAGAAAGTAAGCTGAAAAGGTAAGCTTTCTTTCTTGGTTGGACTCATATAGAAGCAAATTCTAGAAAGTTAGAGAACTGATTATGTATAATTTATAACAGTACCCTAATGCTCTCAATAGTTTAAGATTTTCTCCATGAACCATGGATGGCAACCGTTTCAATAATGTTCTTATTTACATTGCCTTTTGAAATTTTTGTGTCTTCAACCGTTCTTCTCGTTAATAATTTTTTTGTCTCAAATGACATAAATGAAGAATTATATTTCTTCTATTATTAATCACTGTCTCTTTAAAAATATAAGAAAGCAATAAATGCATGGTAAAAACAGAGAGATGAATAAAATATATTACAAAAGAAAAAGAAGTACCATATAATCAAAATATAAATAAGAAAATAGAAATGATCTGCCTTTTACATTAAATATGGAAAATGAAAACATCATTAGTAAAGAGGTCACTAAACTCGCTATCAACAGAAACAAAATTTATTAACCATTCATTCATGTACACAGTAACATAAAGGTATTTAGGTCTCTAATGATCATTTTATGAAAATATTTCTCTACCTTATCTGTCTCATCCTTTTCAAATAGAGCACGGATGATTATCATACAACATCAGTCATGCACCATCGTCAAGCAAATCCTCTTTACATAACCTGTTTATTATAATATTGTAGATGAAAACATTAGGACGAGAACCTTTAATTAAAAGGTTTTGAAAAACCTCTAATACTTTCTTAAGTCTTCCCGCTTTACACATTCCATCGAAAAGTATATTGTAAGTGTATAAATTGAACTGAATTTTTTTCTTTATCCTTGTCTTGACTAATTCAATTGCTTCATTGCTTCATGTGAACTCTCTGATGATGATAGGCGAAGAAAGTTATGAATTTGAGGCAAGATAGATATTCGATAGCATCACATGCTCTAGAAACAGACAAACATCTTGAACATTAGACAATATTGAAGTATCAAATAGTCTATAAGAGTCTAAACAAGTTTTTACTAACTAAATATTTACATACGTTACAACCGATGCTTCTCCCGAACAAAATACAGTGAAGGTAAAATAGTTCGAACTAATGTAGATTATTATATATGACCGGTCCCAACTACTCCATCTGATTGAAGTCTCATCCATGTTGGTAGTGCTTTATTTAGTGTTGGGTTTGATTAACATGGAAGTAGCAAACACAGGATATTTCATCTGGAAAAGCATGCACAAAATTGATTATATATATATATATATATATTGTTTTAATTTTCATGAATAGATTACGTATTAAAATATCTTCCTGAAGTGCTTGTAATTTAGTTCAATTTCCACTTTGGTTTTTGTTGGAAAAATTCAAGGGAGGAAACTGTGGAGAGATCTTATAAGAATCAGAACTGAGTCAACCTATATAAGGGAATGATGCCACCTTGTGCGAGTTGACTCTGTTCTCATTCTTGTTTGTCTTCTCGATGTTTTCCTCCTTGGATTTTTCCATCAAGTGATATCAGAGTCGACGTTGTGGTAACTAGTTTAGACGAGTATAGTTTGATCCATGTATCATTTGGTGATGTACTCGTATTTGAAAAATGCTTCCGCTCGAGAGAAAGTGTACTAATGTGAAAGAGTAACTCTCACTTGAGGAGGAGATTGTTAGGTATGCAAGTGTGAGTCTAAGTCACACAATGTGTAAAAATGAGAAAGTTAAGCAACATATAATAAAAAAGACCCACAAACCCAATGCCTTAAGGTTTTGGGTTGAAGGTAACGTCATCCCATTATATAGGTTTGGCTCTGTTTTGATTATTCTTGTTTGTTTCCTCAGGTCTTGGTTAATTTAAAAAGATTGTTTTACAACTTTAATAGCAAAGTTCACATTACAAGAAAAAGAAGACTATTTAAAAATTAATTTTGGCTACCAAATAAAATAGTTATTAATTATAATCAAAATAACTATTAAATTAGAGTTTGATTACTAAATAACTACAAAATAAAAATATTAACAATCATTTTATTTGATAACTGAAAATTAGTATCTAAATAATTTTTTTCATGTGAAAATAGATAAATTGGTTAACTAAGCCGTTTGTTTTGTAATTAAAAACTACATTATCCATATCTAGCATCATTAATCAAATTCATCATCTAATGTAATAATTTATTTCTATCTGACTAACTCTTGCTTTATTCAGTCCGTATATTTTTAGTCTTTTTAGGAACAATCCCAACTACAAGCCTCAATTCTCTAGACATACGTACCGTAAAGACCAATTCTCGCACAAAATTTTTTTCGTTGGAAAAAGATATTTAAAAATTTAAAATCTCATAATAATTACTTTAAAGCTCATAATTATTTTATAATCGAATAATGTAAAAGTCATTACATTGATACTATGTCAAAATTAAACTCATATATTTGTATATTTTATGATGTAAAAAGACCATGTAGTTTCTACAAAAAATAGTAGTATACCTAATATTTTATTATTTATTGCGGAACCTCTTTTTCTGTCCCCACCTACCTAAATTTGAAGAAAATAACAATGAACCTAAATAAGAATAAAAATAATATATTCATTAATCTCACAATACAGAGCTTAAAAAATGGAAATGCACAATCTATGTGCTCCTTTTTGCTTTGCATCCTAAACAGACGAAGCACTTTCACTCTGGTCTTAAACATGGTACAAGAAAGTTCGGTTCTGAAAGATTGAGTATTAACCAAATAATAACTTCACCAGAAACGTATAAATTTGTTGACAAAATTGAATCTTTATAGGCCAATTGTATAAAGAAATCCATGACTTGGTGCACATGGATACATATATTTAGATCCATCCCCAGCTAATATATATGTAAATCTTCCTCTTCTTCCATATCCATCTCACAAGAGTTACAACAAGAAACATAAACACAGAAAAATGAAGATGACATTGGTAACATTGGTCCTAGTGGTTGCCTTGAGCACAAAGGCACTAGTTGGGGAAGCAGGTCCTGCACCAGAGCAAATTGTGGACACATCAGGGAAAAAGGTGCGAGCTGGTGA
>Ga0209700_100483_pt1 | contig 74857 bp, 79 predicted proteins | sample SiratroredBW_FD_187528 | JGI IMG/M metagenome (GOLD analysis project Ga0209700, IMG submission 187528) | Root nodule microbial communities of legume samples collected from California, USA - Siratro red BW (SPAdes) (version 2) | ecosystem: Host-associated > Plants > Roots > Nodule | place: USA... | reverse complement strand
CGCAAAAGGCCGTGGTTGGGCAGAAGAGCTCGCCGATGGCTCGCTCGAAGGTAAGATATGCCTCGAAGGCGGCGACGACATTCCTTTTATCGCCCGCCGATTGGCTACTTCTTCAACAGCCTGCTAGCTCTCGCGCCATGCGCTTCGGCGACGCCTGCTCGACGCCTGACGCAATCGGCGCGTCGGCGTCGACTGAAATCCAGTGAAGGGCGGGCACGGTCATGTCTGGGGCGCGGATGGAAGCATCGCGGCGGCCGTCGTCATCATTACGGATGGGACAGTGTCCGTGGGCATCACTATGGTTGGAGGCACCACCATCATTGGTAACCCAAGTCAATGACCCAGGCCGCTCAATAGCGGCATTATCATTCCATAGCTGCGGACAAAGCCGATCGGAATTATTAGCTGCCGCTGACGAGAAGATAAGGCGAGCTGCTGCTATGTTGGTTTGTGGCTCGCGACCAATCAGTTGCGCGACGTGTCAGCGTATATTCTAAGCCAACGGGATCAGCGCGCCCAGACTGGCACTGACGATCGGCAACTTTAAGATGCGCTGCCTACCATTATAGGCCACCTGGTCGCGCCTCCCAGTACGTAGGCGTTCCGTAATACTGGTGGGTGCGCGTTTCCCAGTCTCGATCCTGCCACGAGTCATCACTGAACTCAGGCGCGTCCCTCAGCTGTTGCTCGGTGATATTGGTTCGAAAACCGCGAAGCGACGTATCATAGGTCAGAGCGCCCCAGGGAATGGGGTAATGGCTGTGGCCCAACCCGACAAATCCGCCAAAGCTCATGACGGCATAAGCCACGCGACCTGACACCTTGTCGATGATGAGGTGATCTATCTCACCGATATTTTTCCCGCCTGCTCCATAAACCTCGGTTCCTTGAATGTCTTCGCTTGAGATGCATTGATGATCCGGATGGGCTGTTGCGCGGGCCATGGCTTCGTCTCCCTCAAAAGTGGGTTTTGTCGGCTTAACTCGGCCGCTACGGGGGCGTTCCTGGCTTGGGAGAACATTTCACAACGCGCGCCACTCCCTTTTTTGAGCGCAGCGGTCGCTTTTCAAGATCGTGTTCGACGATGCGCATTCCGAAATGCTCGATTTGGCTCTTCTTGGACGTGCGAATCAGCCCGAATGTCGGCTCTGCGTTAATGGCGCCGATGGCGCCGCCGATCTCGAGACTGTCCGCGCTGCATTTGAAGCAGCGCGCCAATGCGCCGAAGGCGATTTCCGGGCGTACTGCCGGCAAGTGGCCTTCACGGACTGATGGCAATGTGGGAGCGCGCGGCCGCTACAGGAACAAACTTAAGGATGGGAATCGGACAGAAGGCTGCGTGCATACGCGCATTTTCGTTCTCCGATATAATCGTCCCGCGCCGCTAGCAGGCGGAGGCGTCCTCAATTGCGCCCCCCTCTCCTACCAGCAGATTTTGATGCTCGAGATCGGCGCGCTTCGGTTCGTTTTGTTTCTCCTTCGGGCGCAGCGGTCGAGCAGTGCGCCGCTTCAATGCAAAGCTCTACCGCCTTGCGGAGCGACTTCGCATAGAAATCCGCGCCGATCGTCTCATCATCCAGACTCTCTTCATCCTCCGAGTCTTTGGCCGATCCCCATAGGCCGACAAGGAGCGTGGCGTGTGGCATTTTGCGACGCAGACGCCGAAGAAAGAAGCGTAGATACACCGGACTTGCGCTTCCAAGGCAAGATACGCACACCATCCTTATGTTGGCCGTATCAAGCCCAAAGATGCTGGAAGCCGAGGCAGCAGCCGAAGGCTCGATGCGGGCGCCGACGCCATGTTTTTCGAGAAGCTGCGCGATCATATTCGCCGTCGCGTCGTCAAGAGGATCTCGCGCGCCGATGCACAATACAGGCTTTCCGTCTCGCCAATCGGATCTTAACATTCCAGTCGGTACAATGGGCGGCGCTAGATCCGGAGTGTCGACTACCTCGAGTTCAAGTGTGTTGGAGTCATGAAGGTCCGCGTTGCTCTTGACAGGTGGAGCGCAGTCATCGTGATCGGAAAGATCGTCGATAACGCCCTCGACAGTTTCCTTAATCCGCTGCAGGCGCTCCAGGTCCAGAGCGCCGCGTCGCGCGTCAGAGCGCGCTAGCAGCAACCCAGGAATTGCGATCTCATCGTAGTAGGCGCAGAGGGATTTCTCCTTCATGATCTTCTCGGCTTGGTCCGCGGCCTCGTCGGGATCACCGGCCAGCATACGTTGAAAAAAATTCTGTTCTGGCGTGAGCGCCGGTTGATCACCTAGGATCACATCTAAGAACTCCAATCGCTCAACGTGACGCCCCAATACCACCAGGCACACCGTAAGGGGTGTTGAAAGCAGAAGCCCAATTGGCCCCCATAACCAGGTCCAGAACGCTGCAGCCACCACGACGGCTACCGGCGAGAGCCCTGTGTTGTGGCCATACAGCATGGGTTCTACAATTTGGCTGAGGATCGGTTCTACGATCACGAACAATGCCAGCGTCCATAAAAACATCGACCACCCCGGATCAACCGCGATCGCAAGCGCCGCAGGAACGGCGGCAGCGATGAATGCGCCGATATAAGGAACGAAGCGCATTAGAGCCGCGAAGATGCCCCACAACATCGGGTTGGGAATGCCGATCACCGCAAGACTGATCCCGATGACGATCCCGAACGTTGCGTTGATGCAGGTTTGCGTCAGGAAATACCGGCTCAGTCTCCGGCCGGCATCGTCGATTGCTTCGGACGTGCGTCCCAAATCCTGCGCGCCTGCGAGTCGGACAAAACGGCCCCGCAGATCTTCACGAAAAAGCAGCATAAAGATCACAAAAACGATAACGATGCCCGTCGTCGCCAAGGGCGCCAACAGCGGCCCGACGATTGTTTGCACCACATCAAACGGTTTGGGCGGCGGCTGTTGGATTTCCACCGGCAGTGGCTTAGCCTGGGGTTCTCTTGCAGAAGTCTGGGCGGGTTCAGAAGAGCTTGCATTCTTCTGTCCTTGCTCCTGCGGCTTGGAAATTTCCTGGCGGAGATCTCCGAGCATATCCTTTAGCCGATTGAAGATTCCCGGACTGAGCACGACGTCTTGGACCGAATGAATCTTATCGCTGATCGTCAGCTGATAGCGGGGCAGGTTCTCGGCGAGTTGTGCGACCTGCTGGGTCATAATGGCGCTGAGCCCGAAAATCAGCAGGAATGCAAGCGCCACCGCGGCAAGAACTGAGCCCACGCGGCCGGCATACAAGCGATGAAAAAGCCGAACGACCGGAGCGAGCACGAAGCTCAACAGCAACGCAAGAACAACCGGCACGAAGAGCTCACGCCCGAAATAGAGCAATGCCACAAGGGCCAGGCCGATGAAGAGATTGCTCGCGACCACCGCAGGCAATAGAGAGCTCGCGATGTGACTTCCAGGCAAGGTCCACAGGCGGGATGGGCCCGGCATATCTCAAAGGCTCGGTTTCGGTTCTGCTCAGCTCACCCTTAATTACGGCTGGATGTTCCCTTTTGTTCCTCGGATGCGATCGGCGCATCTGCCTTGTTGCAGCATGGCAGGAACCATGGCTCAAATATTGGTTCTAACATTGGTTTCCTTACATGGTCTTTTGCGGGCCGCGGGAATGCGCGGCTTGTCACATGGTCCGCCGGCTGCGCCCAGGCGAACATCTACGGGTCGTTTCCGATTGGATGAAATCAATAGTACTCGTTTGGTGACGGGCCGGCCGCCGAACTGACAGCGTGTTTCTCACACGATAAGAGCACCGGGATGATGCCTCGGACGCACGAGTTGCCAGAGTTCTGGGGATCTACAGATCGGCCATGGCAAGCAGATTGGAACGTCGCACGGATCCTTTTGGCGGACGCTCTAGCCACCCGCCGCAATTGATAGCCGCTTGATGGCCTTGACGGCGGCTCCGGGGCCGCGCCACCCCAGGAATTCAAGCTCCTTATTTTCGAGCGCGTTCGTCGCGCGGAAGAACTGTTCGAGCTCCTCGACGGCGCAAGACGGCAGATTCCTGATGTCTTCAAGATTGCTCTCTAACGGCGAGCGCTCTGGAGCAGCGAAGACGCGATCGTTGCGCTCCTCCTTGCCTTTGCGCTTCTGGAGGATTTCGAGGATTCCGATCGGCCGGCATCGGAGCACGACGCCCGGATACGTCTGGGATACGTGGATGATGAGGACGTCCAGCGGGTCCCCGTCTTCGGCTTGTGTCGAGGGAATGAAGCCCCAATCATACGGATAGGTGAGCCCCACCATTAGGGGCTTCGCAAGCGTGAACACCTTCAGCTCCGGATCGAACTCCAATTTGCAGGTGCTTCCACGGGGCGTTTCGATCACGGCGTAGATGTTTTTCTCGTCGGCCCACGTCGGGAGCTTGCTCAGATTCGTCATGGGTCTGCAGGCGCTGCGTTGTCTGGCCTTTGAAACGGCAACATGAATCGTTTGTTCCTCCCTTCGCGCCGCGCCGGCGTTACCCACGCCGACGCGCAATAGCCCCATGAGGCTACTTGGGAGGCTCGACCGTGGTTTTTGTTGATCCGTCCGGGGCCGGCTGCATCTGTGGCGGGCTTTGCCCTTGGGGACTTTCCGGAGGCGCACCACCTGAACCGGTGTTGGTAGGCCCGGTCCAGCCCTGCGGCTGCAATTGACCCTTGTCTTCGGGCGCCGAACGCCCGCTCGGTGCGCCAAGGTCGTCCGCCGGCTTGGCAGGCTGTGCAATCGCCAATCCACCGGACAGCACAAGACATATCGATGCTAGTTGGACGCGCACTGACACCTCCGTGACCCTGATCAACGAAGAACTTCGCGCCGATCCTGCCGTTCCTGTTTATCGGAACCGATTTGCTGATTCCTTCGTTCAAGAACGACTTACAGGAGGACTTTAATGGCAAGAGCATCATGGAAGCGACCCGGCTCGCCGATCGGCAAGAAGGGCCCGCGCCAGGCAAATCCCTCATACAAGCGTCGTGCGGGTGAACCGTGGTCCAGCGCGGATGTGAAAATGCTTAAGCAGCTCGCGAAGGGCAACACGCCAACCGGAGTCATGAGCGTCAAACTTCAACGCCCCGTTGCGGCTATCCGCAGCAAGGCGCAGCGCGAAGGGATTTCCCTGAAGCCCATCAACCGTTCACCCTACAACCGGCGTGCAACGAAGAGGCGTTCGCGTCGCTAAGGCTCGGTGGGCTCAGCGTTTACATCGTCACCTCTAAGATGACGCCAGGATCACGTCGTCCGTGCTGACAAACTATGCCATCCCCGCCCCGCACTGGCAGCCCATCGGGCCTTGGGTCCAAGTCAGCTGCGGATGGTTTTCACAAACCCAGCCGATGCCCGAAACAGATTGGGTAATTCTTGTTCATCTAGAGGTTATCGGGGGTGCGCACCGGAGAAGATTTGTTCTGATTCCGCAACTCTCGTTGGGCTAGTTCCCAAAATTCCTTGTCGCGGCCTTCAGGGCGCCCGGCCTTTTCCCAGAGCTGATGGGCGTAGGTCCGTATCTCGTCCTCATTCGGTTCAGCCATATGTTTTGCCTTCTGGCCCCCCTGTTGGTGCAAGCCAAATGCCGCATACACTTCATTGGCTCCAGGCTGCTTTTTGTACCTGCCGATCCAAGATGCGTGATGGCCGCTACGCTCAGCGCGGGAAGTAGGACGGAAAGAATCGAAAAACATCCGTTGGACGGTAGGGGGATTCGCAGATACCAAACCCGCTCCCGTACCCAAGGCGGACCTCAGGACATAGTCACGTTATACCCGTTCACGCAGCGCCCCGCACCAAACCGCGGCCATTTAGGATGTCACAGGTCGCGCCGCTTCCTTGACAGCCTGGCCCGTGGTCGCCATTCCGGCGGCGTAGGCCGCTCCCGCGCCAAGAAGAAGGGCGCAGAAGCTTGCAAACATCGCGTATGCGAAGTGCTTCTGGGCTGCATCAATCTGAGCGGGCGTTGCAGCTCTCGTTGTCGCGCCGACGGTTTCCCGCCCAGTATTATTCGACCAGTATGCGACGCGGGTGCTGGCGGAATATGATGGGCCGACGAGATTGCTGGCGATGCTGGTCGCCGAAGCCGGCAACATCGCCGCTGCACCGACCACCACGACGGTTGCGACCGCCCAGGCGGCCATCGCATGACCGACCCGACCGAGGGCGGTCTGATCCGGCGAATTGGCTGCCGCAACGGCGCCACCTAGAAATGCGGCGATGATCCCTGAGACCGCCCACCACACGAATGCGGCCCAGCCTGCACCGGCAGGCGCCGATGCAGCAGTGGGAATGTCGATCGCGAGCAGACCGATGCCGAACCCCAGCATGGTCAGCAGGATCTGAACAACCAACGAAGTGAACACGCCGGCCAGTACGGCTGACCATGTCCAGCCAAAAAACACATTGGGAACGGTGCGTGTAGCCATGGCGAACTCCTCCAGTAGCTTATGCTCCGGTTCCAACGCGCGGTTGAATCGTCCGTTCCTGTTGCAGGAACTTCGGGCGGCTTCTGGACTTGTTTTTTCCGGGAAACAACAGGAGGATAGCGCCATGACACTTGGCAGAGGCGCTTTATTGTGGCTGCTGGGCATTCCGCTTCCGGTGATCCTGCTGCTTGCACTGTTCTGGCGTTAGCCAGCAAATCGGAGACGATGCCCAAAGTTCGGCGCTCAAGAACTGCCGGACAGGATTTCACGTGAGCTGACAGGCACCAGGAAGCCAGAAGTCGGTTTCACGTGCTCGCTTGTCCGCGACCGACAAACCTAAGAAGAGCAAACAAGCAGGACGAGAACCGCGGCCACTAGCAATGGTGCGCGCGCTGGGCGTTACGCCACACCAAGCTTCCGCCTCGTCGCTCTCGCGATCAGATGAAAGGTTTCCCGCCTGTTACAGCAAGCGTCGCACCGGACGTATAGCTCGAGAGCGGATCGGCGAACATGACATAGGCAGTTGCGAGCTCAGCCGGCTGTCCGGCTCGTTTCATCGGCACTTGCTTGCCGAAGTTCTTTACTGTGTCCGATGGCATGGTCGACGGAATCAGAGGCGTCCAGATCGGGCCCGGCGCGACGGCGTTAACGCGTATGCCCTTTTCGGCAAGCATCTGGGCAAGACCGCCCGTGAAGTTCTGGATCGCACCCTTGGTGGTCGCATACGCCAGCAGGATGGGGTTTGGCATGTCGGCATTCACGGAAGCGGTGTTGATGATGGCGGACCCCGACTTCATATGCGCAACGGCCGCCTTGGCGAGATAGAACATCGCATGGATGTTGACCTCGAACGTACTCTGCCATTCGTCATCACTGATATCCGCAATATCCTTGAACGTGGCTTGGTGGGCGGCATTGTTGACGAGGATATCGATTCCGCCGAGCTCATCGACGGCACGTTGAATAACGGCGCGGCAGTAATCTGGCTTTCGCAGGTCTCCGGGAAACAAGACAGCCTTGCGGCCTTCCTTCTCGACGAGAGCCTTCACCTCCTCGGCATCTTGATGCTCGTCGAGATAAGAAATGAGCACGTCGGCCCCCTCCCGGGCATATGCAATTGCCACCGCTCGCCCGATCCCGCTGTCTCCTCCGGTAATGACGGCCTTCTTGCCTGCAAGACGTCCCGATCCCTTGTAGCTGTCCTCGCCATGGTCCGGACGTGGCTTCATCGCCGAGGTCGAGCCGGGCATTGGTTGCTGTTGGCTGGGATAAGGCGGGCGCGGATAATCGAGCATGGCATTCTCCCTGCGGTCATCGGTTAAACGGCATGCGCGGCGGAAACTCGTTCGCCACTGCAAGCACGGCATTCTCGTTGGTTTCCAGCGCAATCTTCTGCGCGAGCATCACGTCGCCGGGCACAAGCCGTGCTGAAGGCGCGAAGCACCAACCCACCCTCGGCGTTCCCGCCCCGTCGAGCTCGTGGACGTTCGCAGCCGTCCCATAGTTGATGCGGTACCGCTTGGCCGTATCGCAACCGACCACATCGAAGTACCGGTGCTCATCAAACTGGGCGAGTTGTATCGGTGACAGCCACGCGCGCAGCAGATGGCGGCCGCGGGCTTCTGGCGAGTTTTCTCCGATGAAGCTGGCATAGAGCTCGCGGAGCGTCTGCAGCCGTGAACCCATCGGGCGTCGAGCACCGAACAGAAGCATGGCCCTGCGCTCACCTAGCCGCCGACGAGGCGCGGGTAAAATAACGTCTCCTGGGCCGTCGGGGCGAACACCCGCACTACGGCGACTTCGCCGGGCCCCATCCGCGTTGCTGCAGTGAATCCCTTGCCGGTCAACTTCTTGAAGCGCTGCTCCGCCTTGGCCAATGCTTCCAGGTCTGCCGCGTCAAATTCGTGCCGCGTGTCCCCGCTATGGTCCAAAACAATCTGCGTAGGCATGGATGCTCCTCCTATGCTCCGCGATAATTGAGCAAACAGTTGGCTGGGCGCGACGTTCCTCCCTTCCCGATATTCTTGCTGTGTCGGCCTGACTCGAAAGAAGTTAGCTCAGCGTTCGCCCTTGCCGTTGCGATTGGTGAAGCGGGCGTTACCGAGGCCGGTGCCGATCGTCAGGACGCCCCAACGTCTCACGTCCTTCATGAACGGGACCTCGGACAGCCCCTGCACCACGCCGTCGTTATGCATGACAATCGTCGTGTCGTGTTCTCCAATCTGAGGGATGGCTTCGATCACCGTTGCTGGCAGATTAAATTTGCTGCTCTCCCAGTTACCGGGCAGGTTCTGCGCGCCCTTGGCGATCGAGCCGTCGCTCTCGATGACGCCAGGACACGCGATGCCGATGAACGGCGCCAGCTTGAATCCTTCCTTCTTCGCCTTCGTGGTCAGGTCCTTGAGCATTTTGACGAGACGCTTAACCGCTTCCTCTCGGCTCGGTTCGTCGTCGGCATGCCGCCACAGCTCGGACTTCCACACGCATGCCTTGGAGAGATCCGGCGCCTTCTTGCGACGCGTTTCTACGATGCCACAGCGGATATTCGTGCCTCCGACGTCGACGGCAAGGATGGAATCATGAGCTTCGAAGATCCACGAAGGAGCGAGATGCAGCGCACCAATCAGGCCTGCGTCGTCCGGGTGCTGATGGATCGGCAGCATCTCGATCTTGAAGTTCTCGGCCTTCAGGATGATTTCGGCGCGCGCGATGGCGAGTTCGCCGAGCCGGCTATTGCTAAAGCCGCCGCCGACCACGATGCGCTCAGTCTTCTCCCAGGCCTTGGTCTTGAGGAAGCGGCGCGTCACGTGGGCGAGCTCTTGTGCGAAGTCCTCGATCGCGCTCTGCACGACCGCCCAAGCATCGACATCGTCGCCGAGCAGGATGGCGTCGAGTTCCTTTATTGCTGATGTCCTCGGAAAGCTCCTTGCCGAGCGGGTCTTCGCCAGTGTTACGCAGCGGATTCCGCCACTGTTCGAGAGTGTCCCGGAAAGCGCCCTTGCTGGCACGATCCCCAAGAAAGCCCTCTTCATCCTTCAACTCAATGTTGAAGCTGTCGACCTGCACCGACGGGAGGCGGGAGGCGCCGTGAGCGGCGATGCCGGTGGTCGTGATCGTTTCGTCAGCCATCCATCTTGAGCCCTAGACAAGCCGCAAGGAAACGTGCGGTTTGTATCAACGACGCTTAGGGTTATCCCGTTCCTCGCCTGGCTAGATCCGTCTCGCCGGTCACGCTTGGAAGACAGCCGAGAAGCAGGCGCGCAAACCTCCTGACGCCCCTGCCCTGCCCCCTTCATCGCGGTCTCGCTGCAGAGACAGGAACGGCAGCCGGTCAGCCGCGTTCCATTGCCATCGTTGCGAGAGGAGATTCAAATATGGGAATGTTCACGAAGGACATAAAATCGATGGAAGACCTGCTGATGCACGGACTGCAGGACATGTACTACGCCGAGCAGCAGATCATCAAATCACTACCCAAGATGATCGAAAAGGCGACCAACCGAGACCTCGTCGCGGGACTGAAGGGCCATCTCGAAGAGACCAACAAGCAGGTCGAGCGGCTTCAGAGCGTGTTCGAGAAGCTCGGCAAGGAGCCCAGCGGGACGCACTGTCCAGCGATCGACGGAATCATCAAGGAGGCCGACGAGATCGCCGGCGAGATCGAGGACAAGGCCGTACTCGATGCTGCCCTCGTCGCGGCCGCGCAGGCCGTCGAGCACTATGAAATCTGCCGCTATGGCACGCTGATCGCCTGGGCCGAGGAGCTCGGTCACGACGACATCGTGCGCTTTCTCACCACGAACCTCAACGAGGAGAAGGCGGCGAATACCAAACTCAATACGGTTGCGCTGCGCAAGGGTGTGAACAGGAAGGCGTCAAGCGCGGCTTGATGGCAGCCTGATCGACCTCAGCGGCTTCACACAAGCGCGGAGCCGCTGCCTTTTTGTTTCGTCCGCCCTCTCCGCACTGATCGCGTCTTGCGCCGCACGTACCAGGCCACCATCGAGATGACCAGCCAAGCAAGCGATGCACCTATGAAGGCGGCTGCGATGCTGGTTTCTGCCGTTAACGAAAAGACCATCGCAAAGGCCAGCATGCCGAGCGCGCCGAGCGCGGCGCCGGCGGAATCGACCGCGGCGGCCATTTGCCCGCGGCGCTCGCCGGCGAGGCCCGCCTCACGCTTGCGGCGAATTTCATGCTTCTCGATCAGCGTGGCGCTAGCGCAGAAGATCGCCGGAAGGGCGAGGAAAAGTCCGCCGATAGAGGCTCCATAGCGGCTGCTGACGAGGCCGGCGAAGACGGTCGCGGCGCCGCCGAGCGCGAAGCGGATCAGATATTCGTACCAGCGGCCTTCCTTGAGAGATGACGGCGCAAGGCGGATCGGCGTCATGTCTGCCCTCCGGCAAGCATCAGCACCCCGAAGGCGACGATCAGCCAGACGACGAGGGATAGCAAAGTGGCAGGCAACGCTCGCAGCCGCGCGCGAGCGAGGATTTGACAAACGACGACGCTGTAGATGGCGAGCGCAATCGCTCCCGCAATCATCGCCCGCGTTTGCAGGGCTGCGTAAGCGGCGCCATGCTGGTACACCGCGATTCCTAGTGTGGCGAGCGCGACCGAGGGTGCGGCTCCGAACAGACCGGCGAAGCTCTTGGGACGTAGAAGATCTCCCAGCATCGCGAAGGCCGACACAATGGCGCCTCCGGCGAGGAAGCGGATCACGTATTCGGTCATTTCGCTTTCCTCCAGAGTTTCGATAAGGGCCCGCCGATCCCGTAGACCGGATCTTTGCGTGGCACAGGCACCTTCGGAATGGTCTTGAGGGCGCGCGGACGGTCCTCGACCGTGGTACACTCGTCGTACGTACCCGTCGGCGGGTAGGCTCCGATGACGAGGAAGTCATCGTCTGCCGATAGGCTCTCGTGACCCGTGCCGGCCGGCACAATAGCGATGTCGCCGGCCTTCAACGTGAATATTTTACCTTTCTTACCGCCGAAACGGACTCTTCCGTTTCCGCGCGCAATGCCGAGCACCTCATGGATCTGGGAGTGATAGTGCACGTAGTCGTAGATGCCGTTGCGCCAAGTATCGCCCCATCCGTTCGCCTCGAACAGGTCTTCGATCTCAGCCGCCGGGTCGTAGCGCTCATCAAGATTGACTGCGTCGCGATAAATCACCAGCGGCCATCGCGGATGATTGGGGATGAGACCGTCATCGTTGAAGCGGGCAGTGTGCGGCTTTCGCGCTTGCGCGAAGTCCGTAGCTTTCCGCTTGCCGGGACGCCGCAAACCGGTGGCGCGTTCCGCATACCCCTTTAGATCCTCAAAGGTCGGCATGATCGTTCTCCGTTGAAGCGTCGAGCGGCTAGCCGGTGCACAGCCGCAGGAGCCGTTCAAGAGCCGCTCCCAGTGCGAAACCTGCGCCGACATCGCTCGACCAGTGCGCCAGGACGGCTAAGCGCGTCAGCGAGATGCCGACCGCAACGGCGCGGATCGCCCGACCGGGGCCGGCCGGCAATGCGCCGGCCGCCGATGCCAAGGCTCCCATGTGCAGCGCGTGACCAGAGGGAAAGGCGTCCTCTCGTTTCCCGAAAAATGGGACGCCGTGGAGGTGCCCGATCACTGTTCTGCGGTCCGGTCGGGTCTGGTCGAACAGAAGCTTCAAACCATGGGGCAGTAGCGACGCCGCGACCGTGACCAGCAGAGCATGGTTGCCGGCGCGCCGCAGCGGCTCGCCCCGTCTGCGCGACGCGAGCCAACCAGCCGCCGCCAGGACCAGCAGGACCTTCTCGTCGGCACCCCAAGTCGGGGCGCGGGCTACCATCTCCGGAGCCGGCGCAGTATTGCGGGCGATGAAGCGTGCGGCCACGACATCCGCCTTGGTCGGCCGGACGCTGACCGGAAAGCTTGGGCCCCTAAGGCGACTTGCTGAAACTACATGGCTCAAGCGATCGACTTCACCAATCCATAAAGACCTCTGATCGTGCTCTGCTGCTTGTCAGTGACAATCAGCCTTCCGCCGTATGATCCGCGCCCAGCGCAAACGAATGCTCGGACGAACCTTGCTACCCATTGCGGGGTAGATCACATCGAACTCGCCGATGCAGCGCTTTGGCCAATCCGGCAAGATATTTGGTCGGATGAAAGCGAGCCTGCCGCGGAAAACGAAGCGAGCGCGCAAGACCGCCGTGATGGATTGGGGTCCGATCGCTGCAAAGTTCGACGGGGATTCACTGCTTTCTGCAGCTTTCGAATTCCTCGTCCAGTGCGATGGCAGCGTCTCCGGCGCCAATACCCAATAGCCGTCGAGGCGGCGGAAATCGCAGTCAATTCCCTCCGCGGACGGGATCGCCTGCGCATGATCGATGGCGGCGGCGACGCTCTGGTAGTACAGCCGGGCGAAATCCTCACCGCGGACCCTGATCAACTCCTTGTAGTCGTGGTCCAGGGCCGTTGCCAAATGCGCAGTGGTGCGCGCCGTCATTCCGCAGCCGATACGACCGCGGTCGAGCACGATTACGGAGCGCCCGCGCGCCGCCAGTGCATACGCCACCGACAGACCGGCGATGCCGGCGCCGACCACACCGACGTCGGCACGTGCCTGACCCGAAAAGCGCGCAGCCGCCGGAATGAACGTCTCCATCCAAAGCGATTTGGTATCCTCATCCAGCACGTTCATGGCATTTGTCCTCCGGCGTACAAACGAAGGGGAAAGCACAACTGTTCCTCAGAATAGAGGCCTCCGAATTCGAGCCCACATACGCCCGATGGGCTGCCGTGGTGCAGCTTCAGCATTTGCGAAAAGGAGGAAAAGGAGAACGCCTGATGTGGACTGTAGCTGTTCGAGCAACTGGCGCCGAAGATCTCGCATATTCTCCAGGGCTTGCCGGTTCTTCAGACGTACATAAGCCGACACGATCGTTTGAATGCTTGTTGCCAATGAGTAGCTCCAAAAAGAAAATTCTAAAATAGGTTGCATCCTAACCCCTGCAGGAGATAGTATGGCGCCCTCGTCGAGGTAGGCTTTGTCTCCGATTTGGAAAAACGGCTGCTTCTGCCCTATCCCCCAGACTCACCGCCCGACGTGAACTGACCGTTGTCGAGGTCGTGGTTCTCGTTGTAGCGCTCGGCGTTGAAGAGCGAGCGCGTGTATTCTACGATCGGATCGAACGCGCGGCGCGAAACGAACGGCGGCCCGAGAGCCGCCGTTTTTTACTTCGCCTTGGTGGATGCCTTGGCCCCACCGATCACGAACCCTTGTCCAGACTTCGTCGTGTCCCGCCACTTTGGATTGACGGATATTTCCTTCATATACCGCTCGCGCGTCGTCTCGCTGCTCGCGGTCTGAGCCGTCTTGCTTCGTCGTGCCGAGGAATTCGGCGCGACCGAACTTGATACCGACTTCCGCTTCATAGCGTCCAGCCGCCTTTTGATGCTGTCCAACGCCGATCCATCGAGGTCGGCAACGGTACACGGTAGCACCGCGGCGTGTGGAACCAAGGTATGAAATGCTCCCCCTCCTTGGCCCTGCAAATGTCGGCCAGCTCGCACTAATCGACACCGCTCCCCGGCGCGGCCGTGCGGTGATGTCGCCGTGCGCGGTTAGCCGCTCTGATCCGTCGGGCGGCACATGTCGGAGCGCCCGGACCAACGTCGCCCGGTCACGTTCAAGCAAATCGGCCGCCTTGTTGATCGAAAATAGATTTTTCATCTCTTTTCTGCTTTGTTGTTGTGGGTCCATAGAATTATATTCCCTAGTTATGGTCCGGGCGCGGGCGCGACCCGCAGTAGCCTGGGCCTGGGAAGGACCCGATCGAGACAATTTTCATGCAGCGATTCCCCGCCTACGGCACTTGGCTATCACCTCGCTAGGTAGCGTCGCGCAACTGTTGCGCCATCGCTTCAGCTCTAGCTTTGGACATCGTATGCAGGATCAGCGTCGGCTCCGGTCCTGCCTGCTCCACATCGGTAGAAGCGACTTTCCGCACGGCTTCCAGCGCCACCTGAGGTGTCACCGATTTCGGGACGGACATCTGATAACGGCCGCCCTTGAGGATGAAGAAGCCGAATTCCACGAGGATCGCGAACTCCGTCCCGAAATTGCCGGTCAAGTCACCAATTTCAATGGCCAGAGCGATGTTCGGGCTGGTGGCATGGAAGGGCCAGACAGGATCATGCCGCAACGCGCTTACAACCTCCAAAGCAGCGGCTTCGATGGTCGGTTCAGTAGCCATGTTGGAAATGAGCCGCGCGAACGTGGGATTCGACCGCAGTTGAGAGACTAAGGCTGCCGCTTCTGCTACTTTGAGGAGCCATGATCCCACAAAACGACAATCGGGCGCCGGTGGCATTTCAATCACGATGTGAAACCTGTCGAAAAATTCATCCATATTCATTCTGCCTCCAATAGCTGGGACTGCCTCGAACCGACATGACGAGTCCCATCGCCCTGCCCGAGCACAGCGGGGAATCCGCCGCACTGGTTTCCTGATCAGTTCTCGGCGTGGGAAAGGGGAATGTGGGGAATGTTAGAACCGGCGACTCCCAGAATTTCTCAAAAACCAGCAAGAACTCACGTCCAAAAAATTCGCGCATTTTCCTGCAACGAGGCTGTAAACTTTCCCCTCTTTCCCCTCTTTCCCTCTTTCCCCTCTTTTCCCTTGTTTGAGGTCGGCATCTCGCGTCAGCGCGTCGACGAAAACGGATCATCGTCACGATCGCCGGACATCGCAGGCGACCGCAGATCGGCAGCCGCCCCACGGATCTCGATCCGATATAGATTCTGCTGATGACCAGGGACGCGGCGCAGGAACGCGACGCGGCCTTCGATCCACGTTGGGCGGCCGGTCAAATGCTTCTGGAAGAGCTTGCCCATACCCTGCGCGGTCGGCTTATCGATCGCTTTCTGCGCCAACTCCGCCAATCCGTCCGCAAGCTCAGCGGCATCCTCGTCGGTAGCGACATTGTAGTCCGAGAGCAGCGATGCCACTGACCGCGCGGTGAACTGGTCCTCACCAAACCGGGCCCAGAGGGCGGTCAGGACGCGCGACGTCGCGCTCGCTTCCTCGTCCTGGGCCTCGCCGGCCAGGAGGAGCTTGCCGCAATCGAAGTCAATGCCGGCCAAGGCTGCCGCGTATTCAACCGGCCAACCGGCCAGCTTCCACCAGCTCTTGAAGCGCGTTTTTGCCTGTTGATCATCCGGTCGGTTCTGAATGCCGGCAACCAGAATCAAATAGAGCGCCCGAAGAACGCGCGCGCGGTTCGCCTGCGTCCAGCCCACGGGATCGCTGTGCTTGAAATCACGATTCTCCGGATCGGGCCGATCGACGTTCAACGACAGGATGAACGACCGGCTTGCCATGTCGCCACGAGGCGCGATCGAGTTGCCGGTGAAGACCTGAATGGTCGACGCCGGCACGGTCTCGAACAGGGACACGCCCAGCACACGATCCGAGATCTCGGGCGCAGTGAGCGCGGCCTCGATATGGGGACAGCTGATCGTGGATCCACGACTGATGTTATCCCAGATCAACACACCGACAGCTTGACGCAGATACGAAAACAACGCCTTTTTTCGCTCCTCCGCGTTATCCGACCACGCCGCCGCAGCAGCAGGTCGGCCGAGAATTGCCGTGACAATCATCTGAATCAACGTCGTCTTGCCGCCACCGCGCTGGCCCGCAGTAACGAAGAACGCCGGACGCTCGGGGAGCAGCGCGCGCTGCAAAAGGGTGATCGCGAGAACGATGACGACGCATTTGCCTGCATCATCGAGAGCCACATCAACGAGCCATTCACGCATTAGAAATTCCAGCGCCACGCGAGCCTCGTCGTCCGTCGGCTTGCCGGCAGGCAAGCACGCACGCAGGGGGGGATCGATGCGATGCACAACACCGAGAGCCCGATCGAGGCCGCCTCCGTCGATCAATCGTCCGGTTGCAGTCACGAGCGGCGCCTGATTGATCCCGCGAACAACGGGCATCTCGCTGTCTGCATAGTCAAAGAACGCTTTGATGAACGGCAATGGCGTTGCCGCAAAATAGAATGATCCATCTTTGCGGACCTTCTCCCAGCGGAGATACTTCTCGATCAGCATCTGCAGGCTGCTCGCCGTCAACTCGGTGATCACCGGCTGGGTCGGCGCCTTCATCAGCTCATCGGGGCGAGCAGTCGCGTTTGCCGAACCGGACGTCAAAAGATGGAGAGCCCATGGCTCCTTTTCGTCGATCCGAACAGGAACACCGTTTGCGTTGCGCATCGGGGGCTCGGGGCTGTCGTCTTTTGCGAGAACATCGTCGATGAAGGTGACCGTCGGCAACAATTCCTCATTTGCGTACGGAAGCGGACGAACGATACGGGCATCGGTCGTCGCCTTCGCAAAAAATTCTCGCGCCTGGCTCTTTCGCTCAGCGAGCTCGTTCTTCATTCGGGCCTTGACTGTGCGCACGCTCACGCCGGCGGCCTTTGCCACCGACGCAGCTAAGTCGTCGAGCTCGTTCAGTTCGAGCTTGGCCTGAGCGAGGATCGCCATCGCGTGATCCACCATCCCAGCAGCGGTTCCGGCGGTGACGATCGCCTTTGCTGATGCCAGATCGTAACGCAGGTAATAGAACGAACGACCATGCGCAAATGAATGGATCACGAGATCGCCCTCGCGTCCTCGCATGACCATGGCTTTGCCACGGCCGTACGACACGCCCTCCAGCGGATCGGCAAGCGTTTCATTCACGTAGCGCTCCGGCGTCGCCAGGACGGCGCCGACGGTGACGCTACCGAGGCGATCGAACTCCAACTCAATGTCGGGATAGAGCACGCCCTGGTGCCGCGCTTTAATCAAACGCAACGTCGTAGCGATCGGCGTGCCTGACCGATCTGAGATGGCCTTGGCGAGATCTTGGTCGTGCTTGTTCGCGATCTCGGCGGCGGCTTTGCTCAATGCTCGCTTGCTGTCAGCCTTGACCAGGCCGATTCGGTGCCGGTCGTACTCGGTCGGCGGCGGCACGACGCGGCTGGAGTCAATCGCTTGGCCGTCAAAGACGCGAGGCTCTCGCTTCGAAAAGTTCTGGACGAGCGGCGGGACGATCAACGGAGCACCCTCGAAGCACAAGCGCTCGCCAAAGCCAACCATGCGATCCACGATGCTGCGTTCGAGCAAGGTGCCCGCACGGCTGATCATGTGCCAGCCGAATCCACTCAGCCAGCATCGATCGTGCAGATCGTTCAAGAAGCGCTCGATGTCGCCGCCGTCAGCGACGAGCAAGTAGTGATGTTCTCCGTCCGAGCCGGGGATCAGGTCACCGGTGTCGTCACGGGTCAATCCAGCGCTCGTGCTGGAGCGGCTGACGCGGGCGGCGCGCGCGAGACCAGGAGCGATCTTGAGCAGACACTCCCACATGCCGCCGCTGGATTCGATCTTCGCTTTGACTTCCGCAGGCATGCCCTTGGAATCAAAATCAATCAAAACCCAGGACGGCGCGCCCGACCGATAGTCGATGAAGTCACGGGTCCGGGCAATACAACCAGGGCTCTGGTTGATGCGGTCTTTCGTGACGATGTGGACAGGGACGGCGATGCTCTTCGCCAGCGAGCCCAGCGCGATCGCCTGGTTGGGGCGACAAGCGACGATGATGCGGGCAAGCATAGCCGCGGTGGCGGCGAATGCGCGCGCAGCAATGCCCTTGCTCATCCAGCATTTCGAGCCGTCGCTGTTCAGCGAGCCGTCGTCGTTCAACGACAGCCGCTTCGACATCAGCGACGGCTCGTCCAGTTTCGTGATCAAGGTCAGTTGTGCGCCTGCCAGGTCGGCCTGACCGGCGAGATCGTCATCGCTTTGCGTGATGTCTTCGTTAGCTGACCGCGAAACAAAGTCAGGAGTGCTCATGGTCGCGCCGCGGCTACTTGTGCAAACGCGCGTCGGTTTCGCGTTCGCGGATCGCGGCGAGCTTCTCCTGGTGAGCCGCGCGATCTTCGGCCACGCGCAGCTCGACAGCACGCTCCAGCTCATCCGCCGCATTGCGCATCGCGCGGATGAGGTTGGCGAAGAACGTCTGCGACCAGCTGTCGGTCGGCGCACAGGTCAGCGCCATACGAGTCATGCGCTCAATATCGCGGCAAGCACTGCGCATGAAGCGATGCAACGGGATCGGCGGCTTCGGCTTGCGGCCGGGCGGGACGATAGTGAAACCCATGGGATGGAGACTCCGCTCTTGCGGGGTCGCGACAGCCATGGCATCATCATCGTGCAACCGAGACCGAGCCAAGACTGGGATGCGCCCCCAGCTTCGAAAGAACCCTGCCGCTGATGCGGTGGGGTTTTTTCATTCTGAGGCCGAGTCTCGCAAAAGCACAGAAAAGGTGGCGGTCAGTTTTTGGTCTGCCGTTTAGCGTTTGACTCCGAAGAGCTGGCTCTAATTAGTCTTCTTGCAATCGTGGCAATTGCGACGCTGGAAAGTCGAAACTTTTGTTCGACTCCAAGCCAGTCGAATAGTGCCTCAACCATCTGTGTGATGTGTGTGACCGGCAGCCGCTCGCGGTTTGGGATGGTCCCGCGCTCGACCAGCAGCCGCAAAAACGGTTCCACCGCTAGTTTCGTCACAACTCGCTTTCTGTAGGTGTCGCCGCTGATCTTGAGCCAGTGGTCGATGTCCAACCGGTGCTCCGTCAGCACGGCGACCACATTGTCCCGCTTGTCACCATGCTCCTCCATCAGCATGTGCAGCGTCATCTCATCCGCATGGGGGTTTTGCCGGGACCACTTCGCCTTCTCGATTTCGTCGGCAAAGAAATGAGGCCCGATTTCTTCCGAAAGTCTGAGCTGCTTCGTGATCGCCTTGCGATAGCGTCGTACCAGCTTGCGATCTGGTTGATTCGGCACCGCAACCTGCCGGGCATAGTAGCGTTCGATTTCCTCAAGATTTCCAGTCAATGCATATCGATCAAAGTGGTCCAAGGGATCCGCGGACTCGCCCACGCCTATCGCCTCCAACAGCTTCTTGAACTGCTGCTGATGGCCTGCTGTTTTGCTCCGGGATGGCCTGTGCTTGGTCATGCGGGCTGGCATATTGAAACGTTATTCGGCAGCACAAAAAGTCACCGCCGGTTTTCCTTCACGGGGCAGCAATGCTGCGTCAATTTACGGTGCAGAACAAGCCCGCACAGAGCGTGCTGCAGCCGTGCTTGCGCGACTTGGGCCAGCAACGAACAACGTGGAACCGCGCTATGGGCCTTGTGCTCGATTGGTGGATAGCCCGATTGAGCAGCTGCCCGCTGCAGTTTGCCTGAGATTTCCAGGTGAAGCACAAGCACGATCACCACGAGTCGGCGGCGCCCGAGCGCCCGTTGCGGGCTTCTGCCGCGATTGCCCTTGGCGAGGACATGACTCCCATAATACCGCCGGATCGGCCCGACGAGGCGGTTCTCCGGTACGTGCGGGAGCTTGCCAAACGACTCGCGCGCGAGGATCATGAGGCCGAGATCGCGACCCACCAAGCATCAGCCCCCGCGACCGCCAAGAGCCAATGATCCGCGCTGCCGCATACGTTCGTTATTCATCCGACCGCCAGAAAGATCGCTCTATCGACGATCAGATTGCACTTTGTCGCGATCTCTGCGCACGCGAGGGCATGGCCGTGATTTCGGTCTTCGAGGACCGCGCGATTTCGGGCGCTGGCGCAGTCAATCGCCCTGGCTTTCAAGCCCTGATGCGCGCCGCTGAGTCGAAGCTGTTCGATGTCGTCGTCGCCGAGGACCTCGACAGGCTGTTCAGGGATCAAAGCGACTATCACGTCACTCGCAAGCATCTGGATCATATCGGCATTGCCATCCACACTGCCGCCGGCAAGGTTGGCAAGCTCGACGGTGCGTTGCGCGCACTGATGAGCGAGATGTTCATCGAAAACCTCGTGATCCACACGCGGCGCGGTCTTGAGGGTGTAATCCGCGACGGCCGACACGCTGGCGGTCGCGCTTATGGCTATCGCGCGGTGCCCGGCAAGCCCGGGGAGCTGGAGATCGTCGAGGAAGAGGCGGAGATCGTTCGCCACATCTTTGCGGACTACATCGAAGGGAAGACACCGCGCCAGATTGCGCATGATCTCAACAAGCGCAGCGTGCGCCCGGCGCGGGGGCGGGTGTGGAGCGCATCGACTATCAACGGCAACACGTCGCGCGGCGGTGGCATGATTTTGAACGATCTCTATGCCGGTCGGATCGTGTGGAACAAGGTTCGGATGGTCAAAGACCCGGTGACGCGCAAGCGCCTTTCGCGGCCCAATCCGAAGGACCAGCACAAGGTCGTGGAGGCGCCGCACCTGCGCATCATTGACGATGCGACGTGGAAAGCCGCGCAAGCGATGAAGATCAACCGCCGTCACAACGCGACGCCCGCAACCGTGCAAAAGGCGCGGGCGCCGAAGCGAGTCTTCTCTGGTTTGATGAAGTGCGGCTGCTGCGGTGGCGGCATGGCCTCGATCGGCGCCGACCGCAAAGGCGTGCGGTTGCAGTGCACGACACATCGGGAAAGCGGCTCATGTCCCAACGGCCGGCGCGTCTATCTCGACGAGATTGAAGCGTTGGCGATCAAGGGATTGCGTCAGCACCTCGCGCACCCCCAAATGATTACTGAGTTTGTCGAGGCCTATAACGTCGAACGCAAACGGCTCAAGAAGGAGGCGAGCAGCGAACGCTCTCGGATCGAGCGGCGTCTCGGCGAGATCGAGCGCGAGATCAAGCGCATAGTTGATTTCATCGTGAAAGGCATGGCGACCGACGCGCTCATCCCAAGAATGAATGAGCTGGAAGCCGAGCGCAAAGCGCTCGCCGCACGCCTTGAGGAGACCAACGAAGCCGACAACGTGATCGCCCTGCATCCGAAGGCGATCGAGCGCTACAAGCGCGCCGTTGTGGAGTTGGCTGACGAGCTGAAGCGCGGCTCCCCGATCGAGTTCGCGACCATCCGCGAACTGGTGACGGCGATCATCGTGCATGCCAGCCCGAGCCGACCGGGCGGTGCGGGCACCAAGGCCGATACTGAGGATGACCGGACCGTGCGGATCGATATCAAGGGTCGACTGGCCGCACTCTGCGGCAATCCGGCCCTGTTTCCGAACATGGCTATGTCGGGGGGATCGATGGTAGCGGGGGAGGGACTCGAACCCCCGACCCCAGGATTATGATTCCCGTGCTCTAACCAGCTGAGCTACCCCGCCACAGGGCTCGCGGTGGCCGAAACGGCCGATCTCGCGAACGCGCGGCATATAAGGAAGGGGGCGGCGGGAAGTCAAGCAAAGCCCGGTCGATTAGCTGAGTGAATTCAGCGACGGACCGGCCCATTCCGACACCAGACCTGTGGAGAGTCCCCCTCACCCGGAATCCGCGCTTTTGCGCAGAATTCCAGCCTCTCCCCGCGGGCGGGGAGAGGCGGAGAAAGGGGGCGAAGAATCAGCCTATTTCGGCCGCACGTTCGGATCGCCGCCGGGGCTGCCCGGGGGTGGGATCACCGGGGTGTTGGCGCCGGTGTCGGGCGCGGGCGCGTGCATCTCGGGGTCGATGCCGGCGGGCGGGCAAAGCACGCCCTCGGATTTGGCCAACTTGTCGCCGAGCGGTTCCCGGGCCTGGCCGGTGGTGGTGCCGTCAGGCTGGCGGTTCAGACGGTCCTGGGCTGTGCAATTGGTCGGATGTTGCGGAGACGGTGGCGCGGTCTGTTGCGGCGGCGTCGCCGGGGCGGGCGGGGCCTGCGCGATCGCGCTGCCGGAGGCGGCGATCAGGAGGCCCGCTAGGATGATGTTTGATGTCGTGCGCATGGGAAGGAAACGCGCTGGGCGTGGGGCCCGTTCCCGGGCCAAGCGCGATGTGATCGGGCGATCCCTGAAGTATTCCCCCGTCATTGCGAGCGCAGCGAAGCAATCCAGGGTTTTTCCGCGGAGACAGTCTGGATTGCTTCGCAGAGCCTGTCATCGGGCCGCGCTTCGCGCGGACCCGTTGGCTCGCAATGACGGGGTGGTGAAAGCTTTATCCGCGCGAGAGATATCGCTGGTGGAGAGAGCCCTCTCCCCTACCCTCTCCCGCAAGCGGGAGAGGGGCGCACTGCCGGCCTGACTGGCTGCGCGCCAGTCCAATCACGATCACGATTTGCGGTAGCGGATCAGCGAAAAATGCCCCATCGGCGGCATCGGTCGGCGCTCGGCTAGCGTGACGCCGCCGTGTTTTGCGGCCCAATTGGCGAGGCGGGCCCACGGGAATTCCGGGCGCCAGCCGAGGCGGCGGGCTACGGGTGCGAAGGCGAGCTCGAACAGTTTTCGCGGGCCCGTCTCGGCGCCGATGTGATTGACGAGGATCAGCTCGCCGCCGTGCTTGAGCACGCGCACGAACTCGTCGAGCGTGCCTTCGGGATCGGGCACGGCGGTGATGACATATTGCGCGACCACCGCGTCGAAGAAGTTTTCGGGGAAGGCGAGGTTTTTCGCGTCCATCACCGAGAGCACTTCGACATTGGAGAGCCGCAGCGCGCGCACGCGCGCCTGTGCCTTGCGCAACATCGGCTCGGAGATGTCGACGCCGCAGATTTTCGTGGTGCGCGCATAGTCCGAGAGCGATAGCCCGGTGCCGACGCCGACGTCGAGGATGCGGCCGCCGATGCGGTCGGCCTCCGCGATGGTCGACTGCCGTCCGGCGTCGAACACCTTGCCGAACACGAGATCATAGACCGGCGCCCAGCGGCCATAGGCCTTCTCGACCCCGGCCCGCGAGATGTCTGCTGCCATGCCCCCTTGCCCTTACTTCACCTCTCCCCTACGGGAGAGGTGAACCCAGCCCGACCATCTGTGCTTGATGTCGTCATTTCCTCAGCCGCGCACGACTTCCGCGAGCGGCCTTGCCGTGCTCGTCACGACCTTCGCTGCGGCGCTCTGAATGAAGCCGCCGCCGAGCACGCGCGCCTGGCCGCCAGGCGCGTCGTAGAACACGCAGGCCTGGCCCGGCGAGACGCCCTCTTCGCCGGCGACGAGCTCGACCTCGTAATGACCATTGCCGCCGCGCAGCCACGCGGGCTGGGGGCTGCGGGTCGAGCGCACGCGCACGAACATTTCGAGGCCGCCACCGATGGCGCGGTCGATGTCACCGTCGCCGATCCAATTGACGTCGCGCAGCAGGATGCGGTGCATCTTCAGGGCATCGCGCGGACCGACCACGACGCGGCGATTGGCGGCTTCAAGGCGCACTACGAACAGCGGCGCGGTCGCCGCAATGCCGAGGCCGCGGCGCTGGCCGACGGTGAAATTGGCGATGCCGTTGTGCTGGCCGAGCACGCGTCCGTCGAGATCGACGATGTCGCCGGGGTCCATCGCGTTCGGCCGCAGACGGGTGATGACGTCGGTGTAGCGCCCGGTCGGCACGAAGCAGATGTCCTGGCTGTCGTGCTTGTCGGCGACCGCGAGCCCAAAGCGGCGCGCGAGCTCGCGCGTCTGCGGCTTGGTCATGTCGCCCAAGGGAAAGCGCAGGAAGTCGAGCTGCTCGCGCGTGGTCGCAAACAGGAAATAGCTCTGGTCACGATCGGCGTCGGCGGCGCACACCAGCGCGCGCGAGCCATTGTCGAGGCGACGCGAGGCGACGTAATGGCCGGTGGCGAGCGCGGTGGCGCCGAGCTCGCGCGCGGTCTTCAGGAGATCGCGGAACTTGACCGAACGGTTGCACTCGATGCACGGCACCGGCGTCTCACCGAGCGCGTAAGAGTCGGCAAAGTTGTCGATGACGGACTCGCGAAAACGGTCCTCGTAGTCGAGCACGTAATGGGGAATGCCGAGCTTGGCCGCGACATCGCGGGCGTCGTGGATATCCTGGCCGGCGCAGCAGGCGCCCTTGCGATGGGTCGCCGCACCATGGTCGTAGAGCTGGAGCGTGATGCCGACGACGTCGTAGCCCTCAGCCTTGAGCAGCGCAGCCGTCGTCGAGGAATCGACGCCGCCCGACATGGCAACGACGACCCTGGTGTCCTCAGGACGGCCTTCGAGATCCAGACTGTTGAGCATGGGCCTTAAAGCGTTGTGACGGCGGCGTGGTGTGATCCGCATTTCCTGTGCTTCCGGCGGGATATCGGGCGATCCCCGGGAACCTTGGTTCCCCCGGGGGGCACGACTGCCCGGTCGAAAGCGGCTGAGAGTGACCTCTTTAATATAGGCGGCATTCCGTTGAAGCAATCACGCGGGCGGCCAGCTTAGGGCAATTCTTGCCGGGGAGGCAGAAATGACGGGTCGCGGCAGGCCTCGTGGCGGCGGCACCGATTTCGCAAGACTTTGATTTTGCTGTTGAAATGGACATGAAGGGGCGCTGGCCCGCTCCTTGCTCCCTTCCTGCCGAAGATGTTTCCAAGGGGTCGCCTGTGGTCGGTCGGACGTCGGATGTCGTGGCAAGCGTGCAAGTCCAAAGCGCGCAGCAAAGGCCTGCCCGGTCGCAAGCGGCGAAGGATAATTCCGCGGCCTACTCCTTCGGCTCGCTGGTCGACAGCAACACCCAGGCGATCAGCAACAACACACAGGCGCAGGACACCGCGCCGCGCCGGAGCGATGCTTCGTCGTCGTCCTCGGACCGAGCTGCGCGCGACACGTCGTCCACGGATCAGTCCTCGCAGAGCAAGGCGAGCGACGATACCGACACGTCCGCGCCGACCAAGAACGATGAGACGAGCGACACGACGACCGATCCGGCCAAGGACGCCGGCAAGACCAAGGACAAGGTCGAGGCCTCCGACGCCAAATCGGCCGACAAATCCGACGAGACCAAGGGTGACAAGACCGACGGCACCGACACCGTCGTGGCCGCCGTCGATGCGGCGGCCGCCGTGGCGACCGATGCGACGCAAGTCGCCGTGCCCGATCCGAACGCGATCGTCGTTGCCGCACCGGTCGTGCCGGTCGATCCGAATGCGGCTGCGAACCAGGCCACCGGCTCCGCCTCACCGCTGACGATCGCCGCCGCCGGCCTCGCCGCCAGCGCCTCCACCGCGGCGCAGATCCAGGGCGCCAAGACCGATACCGCCACCGCGGGCGACAAGAGCGCCAAGACCGCGAGCGCCGAGGTCGATGCGGACACCACGACCACGCTCGGCGAGACCGCGACCGGCACGGGCGAGGCCACCGCGACCGATGCGAAAGCCAATGGCGGCGTGATCGCCGCCGTGGACCAGGGCACGCCAAAGACCTCATTCAAGGCCGCGGCCACGGCGCAGGCCCAGACCGACATCTCCAATATCGGCCAGGACACCGGCAAAGCGAACGCCGCCACGCCGCAAGCAGCGGGCGCAGCGCCCCTCAACGCCGCCGCGCATCCCCAGGCCGCCAAGCCGCAGGCAGATGGCGGAGCGGCTGACGCGAAGGCGGCCGGCACCGAGCGTACCGCCGATGCGGCCCCTGGCGCATCCGCCGCGCACGTTCATGCGGGACCGCAGGCGGCTGTCGCCCCGACGGATACCAGCGCACAAGCCGCCTCCGCCGTGCAGGCGCCGCTGACCAATACGACCTCGACCGCCACTGCATCGACCGCGACGCTCACCGCAACCGCGGCAGCCAACACGGCGGTGCCGATCAGCGGCATACCGATCGAGATCGCGGCCGCCGTGCGCGCCGGCAAGTCCCGCTTCGACATCAGCCTCGATCCGGTCGAGCTCGGCCGCATCGACGTCCGCATCAATGTCGACCGCAACGGCCAGGTCACCTCGCATCTCACCGTGGAGAAGCCGGAAACGCTGCAAATGCTGCGTCAGGACGCGCCGCAATTGCAGCGCGCGCTCGACGATGCCGGTTTCAAGACCGGCAGCAACGGGTTGTCCTTCAGCCTGCGCGACCAGAATTCATCGGGGCAGAACTCCGGCCAGTACAACGACAATGGCGGCAATGCCCGCCGGCTGATCATCAGCGAGGACGAAACCGTTGCAGCGGCGCCCGTCGGGCGCGGCTACGGCCGCATGTATGGGCCGAGCAGCGGCGTCGACATCAGAGTGTAAGGAGTATTCGACATGGCCACCACGAATGCCGCCACCGCACCTTCCGTCGTCTCCGGGACGACCGACATCCCGAAATCCCCCTCGTCGAACTCGCTGAGCTCGACCACGGGATCGACGCTCGCCGGCAATTTCCAGACCTTCCTGACGCTGCTGACGACGCAGCTGCAGAACCAGAACCCGCTGGATCCGCTCGACACCAACCAGTTCACCCAGCAGCTGGTGCAGTTCGCCGGCGTCGAGCAGCAGCTCAAGACCAACGATTCGCTGTCCCAGCTCGTCACCCTGCAGCAGACTACGCAGGCGACCCAGGCGCTGGGCTTCGTCGGCAAGACCGCCCTGGTCGACGGCTCGACCGCGACCATGACGAAATCATCGGCGACCTGGCATCTCAACGTGCCGACCGACTCGACCGTCGACATCACCGTCGCCAATGCCAGCGGCCAGACCGTGTTCACCGGCAAATATACCGCCGCTGCCGGCACCGACATCCCCTTCACCTGGAACGGCATGGGCAATGACGGCACGCAATGGCCTGACGGCAAGTACACGATCTCGGCCACGGGCAAGGATGTGGCGAACAACACCGTCGGCATCGCCGCGCAGGTGCAGGGCACGGTGTCATCGGTCGACCTGACCCAGTCGCCGCCGCTGCTCACCATCGACGGCGCCAGCTACACCCTGAGCCAGGTCAAGAGCATCATCGCCGCCGGCAGCAATTGAGGGCTGGCGGGCCGTTACATATACGGTGTCATCCCGGCGAAGGCCGGGATCCATACCGCGTGATCTATCGATGAACCGCTGGTAGCAGTACCAAGAAAGACTTCCGAACTACGGGTCTTCGCCCAAACTCCTCCCTGTGGTTATGGGTCCCGGCCCCCCGTGCGCAATTGCGCACTAGGCCGGGACGACGCCCGAAAGAGCGCGCGCAGGCATCGTTCGTTAGTAAAGTATTTACGAAGTCCCCCTCGACTGGCCTGGACGCACCCATCCCGCCGGCCGAAACGAGCGCGTTCCAGCCAGTTTCAACGAGAATTGTATTGAAGCCTTAGGCTTAGCGGATTTTTAAGCCGCGGGGCGTAGGGTTACGGCGTGAGTTCAGTGGTTGAGAGTTTGTGAGTACGCCATGACAGAACCCCATCGCCCGAGGGTAAAATACGTCATCGGGCCGGACGGCAGTCCGTTGACGATCGCGGATCTGCCTGCACCCGGCACCAAACGCTGGGTCATCCGCCGCAAGGCCGAAGTCGTCGCCGCTGTGCGCGGTGGACTTCTCTCCCTTGAGGAGGCCTGCAGCCGTTATACCCTGACGGTCGACGAATTCCTCTCCTGGCAGTTTTCCATCGACCAGCACGGTCTGGCGGGTCTTCGCACCACCCGCATCCAGCAATATCGCCAGTAAGCGATCCGGAAATCTGCAGCTTTTGACGAAAATCGGCCTCGCTCTGCGAGGCCGATTTTTCATGGTGTTAACTTTTGTCCGACCTCTTAACCGTCGTTAACCATATCGAAACCATCACCTAGGCAATAATTGCCCACTCGGCCTTTCCAGTGAAAGCGGCCGAAGCTGTTGGGGCGGTTGCTTGCAAGGTCTGGTCGACTTCCTGAAAGGTATCGGGGCCGCCCGATTCGGGGCGATGATCGCGGTTACCGCCGCGCTCATCGGCTTCTTCGCGTTCGTCATCATGCGCGTCACCACGCCGCAGATGACGACGCTGTTCACGGACCTCAGCGTCGAGGATTCCTCGGGCATCATCAAGGACCTGGAACGCCAGGGCATCCAGTTCGAGATCCGTAACGAGGGCTCCATCATCATGGTGCCCAAGGACAAGGTCACGCGCCTGCGGATGAAGCTTGCCGAGGGCGGCCTGCCCAAGGGCGGCGGCGTCGGCTACGAGGTGTTCGACAAGTCGGACGCGCTCGGCACCACCTCCTTCGTCCAGAACATCAATCACCTCCGCGCGCTCGAAGGCGAGCTCGCCCGCACCATCCGCGCCATCGACCGCATCCAGGCTGCCCGCGTCCATCTGGTGCTGCCGGAGCGCCCACTGTTCGCGCGCGAGGCGCCGGAGCCGTCGGCCTCGATCGTGGTCCGCGTCCGCGGCTCGCTGGAAGCCCAGCAGATCCGCGCCATCCGCCATCTCGTCGCCTCCGCCGTCAACGGGCTGAAGCCGCAGCGGGTCTCGATCGTCGACGAAGCCGGCCAGCTGCTGGCCGACGGCGCCGCGACCGATCCGGAGCAGGCGGTCGGCGACGAGCGCCGCATCGCCTTCGAGAAGCGGATGCGCAAGCAGGTCGAGGACATCGTCTCCTCCGTGGTCGGCTCCGGCCGCGCCCGCGTGCAGCTCTCCGCCGATTTCGACTTCAACAAGGTCACCCAGACCTCGGACAAGTTCGATCCCGAAGGCCGCGTGCTGCGCTCGAGCCAGACCCGCGAAGAGCAGAGCATGACCGCCGACAACAACGGCCAGGTCACCGTCAATAACGAGCTGCCCGGCAATCAGCAGAACAACGGCGTCGCGGCCAAGGACCAGAGCAAGAAGACCGAAGAGACCAACAATTACGAGATCTCCCGCACCACCAAGACCGAGGTGACCGAGGCCGGCCGGGTCAACCGCATCTCGGTCGCGGTGCTGGTCGACGGCATCTATTCCAAGAACGACAAGGGCGAGCTGGCCTATCAGGACCGCACCAAGGAGCAGCTCGACCGCATCGCCGCGCTGGTGCGCTCGGCGATCGGCTTCGACCAGAAGCGCGGCGACCAGGTCGAGGTCGTTAACCTCCGCTTTGCCGATGCGCCCTCCACCGCTCCGATCGGCGAACCCTCGGGCTTCCTCGGCATGCTCCAGTTCACCAAGGACGACGTCATGTACTTCGTCGAACTCGGCGTGATGATGCTGCTCGGCCTGGTCGTGCTGTTCCTGGTGATCCGCCCGCTGGTCAAGCGCATCCTCGCCTCCGATGAAGTCGCCGCCGCCATCTCCGGCGTGCTGACGGGCCCCTCCGCTTCGGAAGAGGCCGCACCCGCCACCGGCCAGCCGCTGCTGCCGGGCGGCGCCGCCAGCGCCATCGACGTCGCCACCATTCAGGGCCAGGTTCACGCCCAGTCCGTTCATCGCGTCGGCGAGCTCGCCGAGCGCAACCCCAACGAAACCGTCGCCATCATCCGCCAATGGCTGACCGAACCCGCGAAATAACCAAGCCAAGTAACTTTGCCAAGTGAATCAAGAAGTGATCTGACATGGCCGCCAATCTGCAGAACGCCAACTCCAACGACATCACCAGCGTGATCTCCACGCTCGGTCAGCGCGCCGGCAACCGCGCGGGCGGCGCCAAGACCGCCGCGTTGGGCGGGCCGAAGCGTGCCGCGATCCTGATGCTGGCGCTGGGTGAGCAATATGGCGGCAAGATCTGGTCGCTGCTCGACGACGACGAGGTGCGCCAGCTCTCGCTGGAGATGTCGACACTCGGTACCGTCGAGGTCGACACCGTCGAGGACATGCTGCTCGAATTCGTCTCGCGCATGTCGGCCTCGGGCGCGCTGATGGGCAATTTCGACGCCACCGAGCGACTGCTCCAGCAATACCTGCCGCCGGAGCGCGTCAACGGCATTATGGACGAGATCCGCGGCCCCGCCGGCCGCAACATGTGGGAGAAGCTCTCCAACGTGCAGGAAGAGGTGCTCGCGAACTATCTCAAGAACGAATATCCGCAAACCATCGCGGTGGTGCTGTCGAAGCTGAAGCCGGAGCACGCCGCCCGCGTGCTCGGCATCTTCCCGGAGGAGCTCGCGCTCGACGTCGTCAACCGCATGCTGAAGATGGAAGCCGTGCAGAAGGAGGTGATCGAGAGCGTGGAGAAGACGCTGCGCACCGAATTCATGTCCAACCTGTCGCAGACCCGCCGTCGCGACGCCCACGAGGTGATGGCGGAAATCTTCAACAATTTCGATCGCCAGACCGAGACCCGCTTCATCACCTCGCTGGAAGAGGAGAACCGGGAATCGGCCGAGCGCATCAAGGCGCTGATGTTCACCTTCGACGACCTCGTCAAGCTGGACTCCGGCTCGGCCCAGACCCTGATGCGCAACGTCGACAAGGACAAGCTCGGTGTCGCGCTCAAGAGCGCCAACGAGGACGTCCGCAGCTTCTTCTTCGGCAACATGTCCTCGCGCGCGGCCAAGATGCTCCAGGACGACATGGCGGCGATGGGCCCGGTGCGCCTGCGCGACGTCGACGAGGCCCAGGCGCTGCTCGTCAACCTCGCCAAGGACCTCGCCGCCAAGGGCGAGATCATGCTGACCAAGAATCGCGCCGACGACGAGCTGGTGTACTGATGGGCGCTCCGGCAAAATTCCTGTTCGATACCGACTTCGCCGCGCCCGAGCGCTCGACGCGCGAGAAGGCCGCGACGGCGGCCGAGATCGCCCAGAAGGTCGCGGAAGCCGAGGCACGCGCCTATCAGGACGGCTTTGCCGCCGGCCAGCGCGAGGCCAAGGCCGAGAGCGACCGCCGCGTTGCGCTCGCCATGGAGGAGATCAACATCGCGATCCGGGGCATCGCCTCCGGCATCGGCAACATCGAGTCCAAGATGGAGACCGAGGCGGTCGACGTGGCGGTCGCGGTGGCGCGCAAGCTGTGCGCCGATCTGGTCGCCGCCGAGCCGCTCGGCGAGATCGTCGCACTGGTCAAGGACTGCTTCTCGCATCTGGTGGCGACGCCGCATCTCGTCGTCCGCATCAACGACGCGCTCTACGACGCTGCGCGCGACAAGTTCGAGCGGCTCGCCAAGCAGAGCGGCTTCGAAGGCCGGCTGGTGATCCTGGCCGAGCCGGAGATTGCCACCGGCGACTGCCGGATCGAATGGGCCGATGGCGGCGTCGTGCTGGAGCGCGGCGCCATCGCAGCCAAGATCGACGACATGGTCGGACGCTATATCGCGTCCCGCAGGGGGAATTAAGCCATGAGCGACACCGACGGACAGGTCCCGCTGCCCGATCTCAACGGCCCGATGCCGCCTGCCGGCACCGACGTCGGCTACAACGAGGACGAATATGCGGCGCGCGTCGCCGCCGACCTCGAAGCCGTGTTCGACGTGCCGGTGCAGGTCTCGGCCGTGCTCGGCCGCTCCAAGATGGATGTCGGCGAGCTGTTGAAGCTCGGGCCCGGCACCGTGCTCGAGCTCGACCGCCGCGTCGGCGAGGCCATCGACATCTACGTCAACAACCGTCTCGTCGCCCGCGGCGAGGTGGTGCTGGTCGAGGACAAGCTCGGCGTGACCATGACCGAAATCATCAAGACCGAACGCGGCTAGCGAATACACGGGAATGACGCGCGGCAGCGCGACCAGACGGACAGGAGACTGACATGCGGCTTCTCATCGTTGGCACATTGAAGGGCCAGCTCACCACCGCCACCAAGATCGCGATGGAGAACGGCGCCACCGTGACCCATGCCGAGGATCACGAGCAGGCGATGCGCGTCTTGCGCGGCGGCAAGGGTGCCGACCTCCTGCTGGTCGACGTCGCGCTCGACATCCGCGACCTCGTGATGCGGCTGGAGGCCGAGCACATTCACGCCCCGATCGTCGCCTGCGGCATCACCAACGATGCCCGCGCAGCGGTCGCCGCGATCCATGCCGGCGCCAAGGAATACATCCCACTGCCGCCGGATCCGGAGCTGATCGCCGCGGTGCTGGCCGCCGTTGCCAATGATTCCCGCGAGCTGGTCTATCGCGACGAGGCGATGGCCAGGGTGATCAAGCTCGCCCAGCAGATCGCGGGCTCCGACGCCTCGGTGATGATCACCGGCGAGTCCGGCACCGGCAAGGAAGTGCTGGCCCGCTACGTCCACACCCGCTCGGCACGCGCCAAGCGCCCGTTCATCTCGATCAACTGCGCCGCGATCCCCGAGCATCTGCTGGAGTCCGAGCTGTTCGGGCACGAGAAGGGCGCCTTCACCGGCGCGGTGGCTCGCCGTATCGGCAAGTTCGAAGAGGCGACCGGCGGCACGCTGCTGCTCGACGAAATCTCGGAGATGGACGTCCGCCTGCAATCCAAGCTCTTGCGCGCCATCCAGGAACGCGTGATCGACCGCGTCGGCGGTACCAGGCCTGTCGCCGTCGACATCCGCATCATCGCGACCTCGAACCGCAACCTCGCTGAAGCCGTGCGCGAAGGCACGTTCCGCGAGGATCTGCTGTTCCGCCTCAACGTCGTGAATTTGAAGATCCCGCCGCTGCGCGAGCGTCCCGCCGACATCCTCGAGCTCGCCCAGCATTTCGTGAAGAAATACGCCGAGGCCAACGGCGTGCCGCTGCGCCCGATCTCGGCGGAGGCGCGCCGCGTGCTCTCCAGCAACCGCTGGCAGGGCAACGTTCGCGAGCTCGAAAACACCATGCATCGCGCCGTGCTGATGGCGCAGGGCGACGAGATCGGCCCCGACGCGATCATCACGCCCGACGGCGACCGCCTCGACCTCGCCAAGACCGCACCGGCGGTGGCGCATGCCACGATGGCCGCCGAGCAGGTGACGCGCGCGCTTGTGGGGCGCACGGTCGCCGATGTCGAGCGCGACCTGATCTTGGAGACGCTGAAGCACTGTCTCGGCAACCGCACCCATGCCGCCAACATCTTGGGGATCTCGATCCGCACGCTGCGCAACAAGCTCAACGAATACGCCGACGGCGGCATCCCGATCCCGCCCGCGGGCACGCCGGGTGAATATCCGCGCGTGCCGATCGGGGCGTGAGGCGGCCACGCTGATCGAGAATGCAGATGCCCGGGCCAGTCCCGGGCATTTTGTTTTCAAGGCAACCTGCGTCGCACTCTCAGTGTCGTCCTGGCGAAAGCCAGGACCCATTACCCCAGGGAGAGGTTTGGCGAAGATTAGTCGTCCGGTACACCTACCGCCCATACTCGAGAGGCTCCGCGGTATGGGTCCTGGCTTTCGCCAGGACGACACTGAGGAGGCACTACGCGTCCCAATCCATAGCGCGCAACATGGCCGCACCGCATCCGGCGACTAGGTCGCGGCAGCGCGAGGCTCTATAACCCCCGTGAGAACCACACGGGGATAAACATGTCTGAAGCTCAAATCACGGATTGGCTGGCGTCGCAGCGGCAAGCGATGATCGATCTGCTCCGCGAGGTCGTGAACCTCGATTCCGGATCCTACGACAAGGAAGGCGTCGATGCGGTCGGTGCGCGGTTCGAGCGGCATTTTGCCGAGCATGGCATTCCGTACCGGCGCGAAAGCCACGGCACGTTTGGCGACGCCATTCATGCCGAGGTCGCAAAGCCCGGCAGCAACGAGAAGCCGGTGCTGTTGATGGGACATCGCGACACCGTGTTCGGCAAGGGCGAGGCCGGGCGGCGTCCATTCACGATTCGAGATGGCCGCGCCTATGGACCCGGCGTTGCCGACATGAAGTCCGGGCTCGTCATGAACGTGTTTGTGGCGACCGCCTTCCACAAATTCGGCGGCAATCCGCATCCGATCAAGCTGCTGATCACCTCGGACGAGGAGATCGGCTCACCCTCCTCGCGGCCGGTGATCGAGCGCGAAGGACGCGCCGCGCGCGCCGTGTTCAATTCCGAGCCGGGCCGCCCCACCGGGAACGTCGTCACGGGGCGCAAGGGCGGCATCTTCATGCATGTCGCCATCACCGGCAAAGCCGCGCATTCCGGCGCCAATTTCGCCGCCGGCGTCAGCGCGATCGGCGAGCTCGCGCACAAGATCGTGCAGATCCACGCGCTGACCAATCTCGACAAGGGCATCACGCTCAATGTCGGCCTGGTCTCGGGCGGGCAATCCGTCAACACCACGGCGCCTTACGCGGAAGGCCAGATCGACCTGCGCTATGTCGATCCCGCAGACCGCGCGACGGTGATGGCCGCGATCGAGCAGATCGTCGCGACGTCCTACGTGCCGGGTACCAGCGCGACGCTGACGATCAAGGGCGAGTTCGTGCCGGTGGTGCAGAGCGCGGAGTCGAAGGCGCTGTTCGAAGGCTATCAGGCCGCCGCAAGAGAGGTCGGCCTTACCACGCTCCAGGGTGAGTTCTCCGGCGGCTGCGCCGATTCCGGTTTCACCGCCGCCGTGGGCACGCCGACCATCTGCGGCCTCGGGCCGGTCGGCGGGCTCGCGCACACGCCGGAGGAATATCTCGAGCTCGACAGCATCGTGCCGCGCGCACAGGCGCTGGCGTTGGCGATTTTAAGGGGGTGAACGCAGGTGTCGTAGCAGGTGCCGTAGGGTGGGCAAAGGCGCACTTGCGCCGTGCCCACCATTTGTCTTCGCTGGACAGAAGTGGTGGGCACGCTTCGCTTTGCCCACCCTACGAGACCTAAGAGGTCCTACGAATAACTCGGCGCGTCGGGCTTGCGGAAGATGTGGATGGGATCGCCCGGCACGATCGGCTGGCCGCTGAACATCGCATAGGCATAGAGCGCGAGATAGGCGATCGCGAGCGCGCCGATAGCGTAGAAGGCCCAGGTCGCAACGCGCTTCATCGATCCGCTCCATTGCCGTCCCGGCGGAAGGCTGAGGGCGCTTCTAGAGCGATGACGGGAAAAAGGCCAGCCTGTGGGCCGCCGGCCAGCGGCGATCAAATACCGCGCCGGGCGCGCGCGGGAACGCTGACGTCGGCGAGCCTGGCCGCATCTTCGTCCTGGTCGACTGCCACATATTGCCCATGCCAATAGGCCAGCGCGGCGGTGCGGGTCGAGCTCCTGATATCCCTGACACGGCCGATGACGATGCCGTGCGAGTGACGCTCGATGATCTCCTCGACCTCGCAGTCGAACGCCGAGAGCGCGCCCACCAGCAGCGGAACACCCGAAACTGATGTCACCCATTGGGCGCCTGCAAAGCGGTCGGCGCCCTTCAGTCCGCCCTTGCCGGCAAAACGTTCGGCGACATCGATCTGGTCGGCATTGAGGATGTTCACGCCGAAGGCACTGTGGCGGCGGATCAACGGAAAGGACGAGGCGTCCCTGTTGATGCTGACCAGCAGTGTCGGCGGTTCGACTGATAGCGAGGTCACCGAGGTCACCGTCATGCCGGTGATGTCCCTGCCCCGCCCGGCGGTGATGACGCTGACGCCGCCGGTGAGGTGGCGCATAGCGCCGCGGAAATCGGCGGACGAGACAGGGATTTCGGTCATGAGATCGCGGGGCACTACATTCATGGCATTGCTCCCCGAAATGGGGGTTCCCTGTATTTAGGTACGATCGTCCGCCGATAACAGGTGACTCAGGATCGAGCCTTCGAGCCCCGCAAGCTCGGCCGAACCGCGCTGGCGAGGCCGGGCCGCGTTAACCGTGACGTCATGGGCGATCCGGCCCTCCTCGATCACCAGCACCCGGTCGGCCAAGGCGACCGCTTCGGCGACGTCATGGGTCACCAGGATCGCGGTAAAGCCCTGGTCGCGCCAGACGCGCTCCAAGAGACGCTGCATCGAGATTCGGGTCAAAGCGTCCAGCGCGCCGAGCGGCTCGTCGAAGGCGAGCACGCGCGGGCGGGAGACCAGCGCGCGGCCAAGCGCGACGCGCTGCTTCTGGCCACCCGACAGCACCGAGGGCCACTGCTCGCGCTTGTCGGCAAGGCCAACTTCGGTCAGCGCCTTCTCGGCGCGCGCATGCGCATCGCCCGAGGCGCGGTCGCGGCCAAGGCCGACCTCGACATTGGCGAGCACGCGCGCCCAGGGCAGCAGCCGCGGCTCCTGGAACATGACGCGGATGTCCTCGGGCTGGATATCCTGGCCGAAGCTGATGCTGCCGGCGTCGATCTTCTCCAGCCCGGCGATGAGCCGCAGCAGTGTGCTCTTGCCACAACCGCTCTTGCCGACGATGGCGACGAACTGGCCGGCGGGGATGTGCAGATCGATGCCGCGCAGCACCTCGTTGTCGCCGAAGGATTTGCGCAAGCCACGGATGCTGAGCGGCAGGCCGGCGGTCGTCGTCGGGCGCTCCTCGCGCACCACACGGGCGTGCGGCGCGAAATTGGCGCGGCTGGCGAGCTCGGTTTCCGGAAGGGAGATACGAAGCGCTGTCTGCATGGGATTCTCAGTATTTCTGCTCAACGCTTCTGGAAGGCGGGGTGCCAGGCGAGCGTCAGACGCTCCAGCACGCGGGAGGCGCTGTCGGCGAGCTTGCCGAGCAGGGCGTAGATCAGGATCGAGAGCACGACGACGTCGATCAGCATGAACTCGCGCGCCTGCATCGCCATGTAGCCGAGGCCCGAGGAGGCCGCGATGGTCTCGGCGACGATCAGCGTCAGCCACATGATGCCGAGCGCGAAGCGGATGCCGACGAAGATCGAGGGCAGCGCGCCCGGGAAGATCACCCGGCGAAACAATTCGCCATCGGTCATGCCGTAGATGCGGCCCATCTCGATCAGCTGCGGATCGACGGTGCGGATGCCGTGCAGCGTGTTGAGATAGATCGGGAAGAACACGCCCAGCGCCACCAGGAACAGCTTTGCGCTCTCGTCGATGCCGAACCAGAGGATGACCAGCGGGATCAGCGCCAGATGCGGCACGTTGCGCACCATCTGGAGCGTGGTGTCGGTCAGCTTTGCCGAGAGCTGCGACAGGCCGTTGGCGAGGCCGAACGCGAAACCGATGCTGCCGCCGATCAGAAAGCCGATCGAGGCGCGCCAGAACGAGACCCAGATGTTGCGAACGAGCTCGCCGGAGAGCAGCAGCTTCCAACCTGCGAGCACGACGTCGCTCGGCGCCGGCAGCACCCGGGTCGGCACGAAGCCGGTGACGCTCGCGACCTGCCAGATCGCGATGATGGCGAGCGGCACGATCCACTGGACCAGGCCGTCGATCCGCGGCAAACGAATGCTGCGCGGAAGCGAAACGCTGTCGATTAGGCTCATGACTGCGACACCCGGTGCTGCGGACGGAAATCGCTGCCGACCGTTTCGCCGAAAGGACCGCCGTTGAAGTGCAGCTTCGTCACGTTTGAGGGTTGCTCCAGCGAGAGCAGCGGGAACACCAGCTCGGCGAAGCGATAGGCTTCCTCCAGATGCGGGTAGCCCGACATGATGAAGGTGTCGATGCCGAGGTCCTGATACTCCCTGATACGGGCCGCGACGGTCTGAGCGTCGCCGACCAACGCGGTACCGGCGCCGCCGCGCACGAGGCCGACACCGGCCCACAGGTTCGGCGCGATCTCGAGTTGGTCGCGTTTGCCGCCATGAAGCTGGGCCATGCGCTGCTGGCCGACGGAGTCCATGCGGGCAAAGTTCTTCTGCGCCAGCGCGATGGTGTCGTCGCTGACATGCTTGATCAGCTCGTTCGCGGCGCGCCAAGCCGCTTCATTGGTCTCGCGGACGATCACGTGAAGGCGGATGCCGAAGGAGAGTTTTCGCCCGCGCACTGCGGCGACATCCCTCACCGTCGCGATCTTTTCGGCCACCAGCGCCGGCGGCTCGCCCCAGGTGAGATATTTGTCGACGGTATCGACGGCGACGTCGATGCCGGCATCGGACGAGCCGCCGAAATAGAGCGGCGGACGCGGCGACTGCACGGGAGGAAACAGCAACTTGCCGCCCTCGATATGGATGTGCTTGCCCTCGACATTGACCGTCTTTCCGGCGAGCAGGTCGCTATAGACGCTGAGGAACTCGCGGGTGACCTCGTAGCGCTCGTCATGGCCGAGGAAGATGCCGTCGCCCTTGTTCTCGACGGGATCACCGCCGGTGACGACATTGACGAGAAGCCGGCCGTTCGAGATGCGATCGAGCGTCGCCGTCATGCGCGCGGCGACACTCGGCGCTTGCAGGCCGGGGCGAACGGCGACGAGATAGCGCAGCCGCTCGGTGAATGGCGCGACGCTGGAGGCGACGATCCAGGAATCCTCGCAAGACCGCCCGGTCGGCAGCAGCACGCCGAAATAACCGAGCTGATCGGCGGCCTGTGCGATCTGGCGCAGATAGGTGAAATTGACCTCGCGGCCGCCGATGCCGGTACCGAGATAACGGCCGTCGCCGTGGGTCGGCAGGAACCAGAGGATGTTGGCGTTCGCGTGCTTGCTCATCGTGCTGCTCATGTTCCTGGTTTGCGCGCCACGTCGGAAATCTTGATTGCCTTCGGGATCAGACCTAGCGCGAAGAACGCGTCGGCGACCTGCTGCTGGTCGGCGATGACGGCATCCGTGATCGGCTTGATGCCGTAGGCCTGCCGCTTCAGCGCGACCTCGACCACGGGGACCGACAGACCGATCGACGGCGCCAGCTGCTCAGCCACCGCATGGATGTCGCCCTTGGCCCAATCATCGACAGTGCTGAGTTCGGCGAGCACGGCGTCGACGATCTTCGGATTGGCTTCGAGGAATTTCTTGGAGGAGAAATAGAACTGGTAGTTGGCGACGATGCCGGTGCCGTCGGCGAGCGCGCGCGCGCCGGTGGCCGCTTCCGCCGCGGCCTGGAACGGATCCCAGATCACCCAGGCATCGACCGCGCCGCGCTCGAAGGCGGCCCGCGCGTCGGCCGGCGCCAGGAACACCGGCTCGATCTCGGAATACTTCACGCCCGCCTTCTCCAGCGCCTTGACCAGGAGGTAGTGGACGTTGGAGCCCTTGTTGAGCGCGACCTTCTTGCCTTTGAGGTCGGCGACCGATTTCAGCGCGCTGTCCTTCGGCACCAGGATCGCCTCGCCCTTCGGCGCCGGCGGCTCATAGGCGACATACTGGATCGGCGCGCCGGCGGCTTGCGCAAAGATCGGCGGGGCTTCGCCGGTGTTGCCGAAATCGATCGCGCCGACATTGAGCGCTTCGAGCAGCGGCGGACCCGACGGGAATTCGGTCCACACCACCTTGTAGCCGTCGGCGGCAAGCTTCGGCTCCAGCGTGCCCTTGCTCTTGAGCAGCACCAGCTTGCCGTATTTCTGGTAGCCGATGCGGACCACTTTATCCTGTCCGTAGGACGTGCCGACCGCGGCGGCGACGATGCCGATCGACAGCACAATGGCCGCGATCAGACGCTGAATGATACGCCTCATGTTCAAACCCTTTTGGATGGGAAGGCTGGTCGGCACGATCAGGCTGCCGGGTTGCGCCAGACGATGTCGCGGATGACGATCGGCTTCGGGATCAGGCCGAGTTTGTAGAAGCGGTCGGCAACGCCCTGCTGGGTCGCAACGATGTCGTCGGTGACGGGCCCGACCACGAAGTTCGCGCGATTGGCCGCGACGGTCTGAATGTCCAGCGGGACGCCGGTGATCGCGGCGAGCGATTTGGCGACCTCGTCGCGGTGCTGTTCGGCCCATTTACCCGCCGCGGTCGTCACATCGACGATCTGTTGCAGGACCGCTCTGTGGTTCTTCGCGAATTCGCGATTGGCGATGTAGAAGGAGTTGGTCCTGGTGACGTCGCGCGAATTGATCAGGATGCGGCCGCCCTGCTTGGTCTCACCGATCGCAAAGTAAGGATCCCAGATCGCCCAGGCCTCGATGCTGCCATTGGCAAAGGCGGGCCCGGCATCCGGCGGCGTGAGATAGACCGGCGTGATGTCGGCATAGGTGAGGCCCGCCTTCTCCAGGGTCTGCAACACGATGTTGTGCGCGCTGGAGCCCTTGGTGAAACCGATACGCTTCCCCTTGAGATCAGCGATGGAGCGGATCAGCGAATCCTTAGGCACCAGGATGCCCTGGCCGTTGGTGATGGGCTGGCCCGCAGCATAGACGATCGCGGCGCCCGCGGCCTGGGCGAACACCGGCGGGGAATCGCCGACCGCGCCGAAATCGACGCTGCCGACATTCATGGCTTCCATCATCGGCGGGCCCGAAGAGAACTCGATCCATTTCACGTCGATACCTTGCGGCGTGAAATGTTTTTCCAGCGCGGCCTGCTGGCGCGCGATCACCAGCACGCCGGTCTTCTGGTAGCCGATACGAATTTCCTTCACCGCGCCTTGCGCGTTGGCGCGGGACGCGAACGCCGCTGCGGCCGCAGTTCCAACGGAAAGCTTCAGAAAGTCCCGACGCTGCATTCAACACTCCCGGCCGCACGCGGCCGTCATTCATTCGCGTGTATCGAATGATGGTGCGGCTTATCGGAGGTGTCGAGACGTGCGGAGAAATAGCGATACGAGCACTGCGCGCGAGGCGGCGCGCATGATCAATCTTTCAATCGGGGAAGCGAATGCAGGTCGAATTTTTTCTGCACGCGAATGTGACAATCGCACGCGCGTTCGCGCCTCAGACCCGCGGCGGGGGATCCACAACTGTGAAAACAACCCCATGCACCGTAGCCGGGGCGTGCAAAAACAACGACTTACGAATTATCCGAAGTCTATTTGACACGTCGGGCAAAACAGGAGCATGATGGTATCATTGCGGACTGGGTGTGATCGGCCAAAGCTCCATGCACCACCTCCACCGTCATTCCCCGCGAAAGCGGGGAATCCAGTCTCCCAGAGGCGTCAATGCTTCACACAACCGCCGCGGCGTACTGGATCGCCCGTCAAGCCGGGCGATGACACCGCAGTTGAGGCAACCACTTTGCGTCCCGTTGGCGCGAAGCGCAGATACATTGCAGGCTAATTCCACCTCATCGGCAGATTGAGCAGCCCACGGAACGCCCAGCCGCCGATCCGCACCGGCTCGTCGTCAGCGATCTCGAGCTGCTTGACGCGCGCGAACACGGTCGGCAGCGCGACGTCGGCGATCATGGCGCGGGAAGCCCAGGCGCCGGCGCAGAAATGCGGGCCGGCGCCAAAGGCGACGCTCTTCGACGTGTCTCGTCTCACGTCAAACTGGTCGGCACGCTCAAAATGCTTCTCGTCGCGATTGGCCGAGCCGAACATCAGGAACACGCGCTCATCGAGCTCGAATGACACATCGCGGATGCTCCAGGGTCTTGCGATCCGCCGCGGCGACATGCCAATCGGCGAGATCCAGCGGGCATACTCCTCGAACGCCTGGAGCCAGGACACTTCGCCCTTGCGCACAAGATCGAGCTGGTCGGGATGGGTGAGCAGCGCCCAGACCGTGCCGGCGATGGCCTTGCGCGGCTCGTTCTGGCCGCCTGAGATCGCGAGCTTGACGTTGGCGCGCACGCTCTCCATGGGCATGCCGGAGGCGAGGAGCACGCCGAGGATGCTCTGGTCGGGATTTTTGCGCATCACCGGCAGGATGTCGTCGATCGCGGCGTCGATGCCTGACGTCGCGGCATGGCAGCGCGCCTCGACCGCGGGATCGCCGGCATAGTTGGCGATGCCCTCGATCATGCCCTGCGACCACGCATCCATGTCCTGGAAACCGATATTGGTGAGGCCGGTGATCGACTTCAGGCATTCGCCGGAGAACGGCAAGGCGAAGTCGCGCATGAAATCGATGCGCCCGGGTTCGATCGCGTCGATGATGCGGTCGGCATGGGCCTGGAACTGCGCCGTCCAGTGCGCCTTCACCGTCTTCGGCGACACCGTCGGAAACATTGCGCGGCGCTCGACCTGATGCGCCTCGCCGTCCTTGCGCATCATGTTGTGGCCCATCAGCCGGTTCATCAGGCCTGCCGGCTGGTGCGAGGAGAACACGTCGATCTGCTTCTCGGAGATCGAGATGTCGTCGCGGCTCGTCAGCAGCGTCGAGCCGAGCTGCGGCACGAAGGCGATCGGCGCCTCCTCGCGCATTTTGGCGAGCATCGGATAGGGATCGGCCCAGAATGTATCAGGGTCAATGTCGATGCGCGGCGCAGTGCTCAAGGCGGTCTCCCCTGGATTCTCGTTTGTTCCAGGCCAGACTACCGAACTCCGCGGCCGGCGTCTGTCCCTAGCGATAGGGACGGACTGAGTTACTGGGCCTCGGCGATCTTCGGTCCAGATGACGGCATCTGCGCATTGGCTGCCAAGGGCCGGTTCGTCGGCGATGCCGGGTCCGGCGATCGGTAAGCGGCGTCGGGCGGCGCTCCCTGGGATGGTCGACGGGCAGCGATTGCCGGAAGCACGATCACTTTCGCCCCGACCTTCACCCGCTCATAAAGGTCCACGACGTCCTCATTGGTCAGCCGGATACAGCCGGACGAAACCCGCTTCCCGATCGTATCGGGCTTGTTGGTGCCGTGAATTCTATATTCGGTCTCGCCGAGATACATCGCCCGCGCGCCGAGCGGGTTGCCGGGACCGCCTGCCATGAACCTCGGCAGATAAGGCTGACGCGAGACCATCTCCGCAGGCGGATGCCAATCCGGCCATTCTGCTTTGCGGGCCACAGTCTGTTCACCGGACCATGTGAAACCTTCGCGGCCGACACCGATGCCGTAGCGCATCGCCTGCCTGTCGTTCAGAACGAAATAAAGGAAAGTGTTTCCGGTATCGATGATCACGGTGCCCGGCGTCTGATGGCTGGCGTAGTCAACCACCTGCCGAACAAATGCTCCGGGACCGTCAGCGGCTTTTGGTGGTTCGACCAGAGGCGCCGGAATCGGAGCCGGAGCAGGAGCCGGCACTGCCGCCGCTGCGCGAACTGGAGTTGCCACGTAAACCGGAGTTGACGACGCCTGGGCTTGTTGCGCGGCCGGTTTTCGTATCGGTTGCACGCTCGTCGGGCGAGACAGCAAACCGTACCCCACTACGGCGACGGCAACGGCGCCAATCGCGACTCTCGCGACCATTGGTATCGCGAGCGTCTCTGCCTTTCCACGTTTCGCCCGCTTACCCATATCTTTCCCCAGGTCACTGTGCCTGGAAGAGGTACCCAGCAAAATTTAAGAAACTTCGAAGCGATGTCGCTCAGACTGAAACCGTCAGCGATGGTTAACGCCGAATCCTTGTTCGGCCGCATCAAAATCGGGAGTACCGCTTGATACTCAGGTCCCGACGTGGACGACGCGCTTCTCATCGCGAAACGAGTCGAGGTCCGGCGGAGCGGACACACTACGTCCCTTCATCGACGGCGGCTTCAGGTCAAAGGGCGACGATCACGACGGGCGGGCTGCGTATCCGCTTTGCTCTCGGAAGCAGATATCGCGGACTTGGAGTACCCGTCAGTTCAGGCGGCGGGGACCCGCAAGCAGGCGCAGCACGATCGCGAACAGCTCATTCTGCGAGGAGATGCCGAGCCGTGCATAGGCGCGCTTGCGATAGGTCAGGGTCGAATGCTGGCTGATGCCGAGTCCTTTCGAGATCGCCTCGGAGCTGTAGCCTGCGAGGATGTGCCGGCAGACCTCCTGCTCACGCGGCGTGAGAGCGGCGAGCGGAGCGCAGCTCGCGAATAACGCGGCCAGTGTCTGATCGGGCGTTGCGGTCTGCTGAAAATGACGCGCGACGCTCGCGCCGATTGCCGGTGCAATCGCCCAAAGCCGCTCGCGCTGCGTGGCGCTGAATCGGCCTTGCGCGGTGATGCGGTAGAAATTCACGTAGAAGCAGGTGTCATCGACCCAGATCGCGGTCGCGCATTTGTCGACGATGCCGGAATCCTGGAAGAAGATTTTCCGGTAGCGCGCCCCATACATGCGCGGCGCGAACGCGGGCAGCATGATCGGCGCGCCACTCTCGCGTTCGAACAGCGTATCCCGGTTGGGATCGGATTCGTGGAAATGTCCGGCATAGGCGGCACCGAGATCACCGCCGATCGGGATGTTGCCGGCATCGAGCAGGCAGCGCGCAGCGCCGGCGCGGCTCAACGCGAACACCATGCAATGGCCGACATCGGCCTGCCGCCGCAGAGTGTCGATCAGCACATTTGGAAAATCGGAGCGGCCGATGGCGAGCACCGTCGACGTGACATCGCCACCCACTGGATGTGCAGGCACCGCCTGAGACCGCATCGCTCTCTCCCTAGCGCTTTGTGCCGATTTTACCAGCAACTGCGATAGGTCGAAAGGCTGCAACGGGGTCAAAAACTGCCATGGACCAAGGCCGATATAGTGTCCGCGATGGGTCCAGAGGTGTAAGTGGTAACGGCCGGTAATCTAGGCGCTGGTTGCAGCGAACTCACCCGTTCCGCCGCGAGGAACGATCGCATCAGCCCCGCTTTATTCGTCAGCATCATCAGAGTTTGAAGCGGTTTGCGGTATCTGGCGCCAACCGAAGGACCCGGTAATGCGCATCCTTCTCGTTGGGGGTACGGGGCTTATCGGATCGGCAATCCACGCCAGGCTGTCCGCCGAAGGGCATGAATGCGTATTGGTGTCGCGTCATGCGGCGGCACCCGAAGCGCACCACATCGGCCTCGATATTGCTCAAACCACCGATGCTTCGACATGGAAGAGCCTTCTTGCAGGCGTCGATGCCGTCATCAACGCGGCGGGTGCCCTGCAGGGGCAGGACATGCAAGGCGTTCATGTCGCCGGCAGTGCGGCGCTTTATGCGGCCTGCGAAAGCGCGGGCGTCCGCCGTGTCATCCTGTTCTCGGCGATCGGCAGCAATCGCGATGCCCTGACCGATTTTTCCCGCACCAAACGGGACGGCGAAGCCGCCTTGACGGCGCGGGACCTCGATTGGGTCGTGCTGCGGCCTTCGGTCGTGGTGGGCCGGGCCGCCTATGGTGGCAGCGCGCTGTTGCGAGGGCTGGCATCACTTCCGGTTCTACCGGTCATGCCGGACACGGCGGCGATCCAACCGGTGCATCTCGACGACGTCGTCGACACGGTTGTGTTCTTCCTGCAACCCGGCGCGCCTTCCCGCCTCGCGCTTGATCTGGCCGGTCCGCGGCGGATGGCCTTCAGCGATGCGGTCGCGCTGTTTCGCTCTTGGCTGCGCTGGAGGCCGGCTTACCGCCTGCACCTGCCGTCCTGGGCGGCTTCGGCAGCCTATCGCGCCGGTGACGTTGCGCAGATGCTGGGCTGGGCAACGCCGGTCAACGCGACGGCACAGGGCGAGATGCGGCGCGGCGCGACCGGTGATCCCGAGCCCTGGCGTCAGGTCACCGGCATGAGGCCGCGCGATCTCGAAGTCGCGCTCACACGCGAACCCGCCTCGGTGCAGGAACGCTGGTTTGCACGGCTCTATGTGCTCAAGCCGCTGGTATTCGGCGTCTTCGGCCTGTTCTGGATCGCCACAGGCATCATCTCGCTCGGCCCGGGCTGGGAAATTGGAATGTCGTTGCTCCGGGAAGGCAGGCTGCAAGAACAGTTCGCGGCCCTCACCGTCATCGCCGGCGCACTCGCCGACATCGTCATTGGCCTTGCAATTCTTTGGCGGCCTCTGAGCCGCTATGGGCTATGGGCAGCACTGATCATCTCGCTCACCTATGTCGTGATCGGTACGATACTGGTGCCGCGGCTGTGGGCCGATCCGCTCGGACCAATGCTGAAGATCTGGCCGGTGCTGATGCTCAATCTGGTCGCCATGGCGATCCGAGAGGATCGCTGATGCTCTATTTCCTTGTGAAGATGGTGCACATCATCGGTGCTGCGGTCCTGCTCGGCACCGGTGCCGGTATCGCCTTCTTCATGCTGGTGGCGCATCTACGCGGTGACCCGCGCGAGATCGCGGGGGTCGCGCGGACGGTCGTGCTGGCCGACTTCCTGTTTACGGCGAGTGCCGTGATCCTGCAGCCGATCACCGGCACATGGCTCGCTTGGTCGAGCGGGTATTCCCTTGGCGATGGCTGGATTGCGGCATCCATCGCACTCTATGTGGTAACCGGCGCCTTTTGGCTGCCTGTCGTGTGGATGCAGATGCAAATGCGCGACCTTGCCGTCCGTGCGGTCGAGACCGACGCCAAGCTGCCCGCCGAGTATGACCGTCTCGTCCGGTGGTGGTTCGCCTTCGGATTTCCGGCGTTCGCAGCGGTGCTGGCTATCTTCTGGCTGATGATCGCCCGCCCAGCCATTCCATACTGGGACTAGATTGACGCGCCTCTTCAGAGCCTCGCTGTCCGGGACGTGCACTGCCTCTTCCACGTGAGATTTTCAGCCCACCGGGCCCAGTGTCCAATCGTCCCCTGAAAGCGGGCTGACCCTCACGTCCTTAATGACTCCGCGCTCCAGGCTCGGATCGAAATGGCGCATCGTGCGCTCGTTGAAGTCAATGATGCGGCCGGGCCTGAGTGGTCCGACGTCATTGATCTTGACGATGACCTTCTTGCCTGCGGCCTCGACGAGAGCATATTTCGGCCTCACACCAAATTGGACCCCACCAAATTTCCGGCGCAAGCTTGTCTTGATGGCAGCCGTCCAGGCAGAGGGATCATAACGCTCCCCAGACGCTGTGCGCGGACCGCCCTCCTCCTTGCCGGGTTTGAATGGATTGTACATGGATGCGGCGCCTACGACCGCATTCCCAGAGACAGCATCGACATCGACGACGGCATTTGAGTGACCCCCACGCGTTTCACTTCGAGCAACGGTAACAGAAACGGCAAGCGCAAGCAGGGCGCCGCAAATTGCGGCGCTCGAGCGGAACAGCATCATAACTCCTGTGATTTTTTCGTCGTCCGGTTCCCGACACCGCAAACAGGCGCAAGCGAACGCGAAAGCGTTCACGAAACTTGCGCCGATGTTTTGCGGATTCGCGCCAACCCCTTGGCTATGGAACCGTTGTGTGAACCAGGGCGGTTCCCACGCAGTGTTTTAAGTTGTCACCGACTAAGACAGAGATTGCGTCAGCAACATGACTTAACGAACGGCCTATTCCGCGGCCGCCTTCACCGGGGCGACGTTGATCGCGAGCTTGCCGTAGCGATCCGTAAGAGCCTGGGTGTCGATCTCTTCCAGCTTGATCTCGCCTCTCATCACACCCTGTTTCCACGCCGCCTGTGCCGGATCGTTCTGGAACTCCGGCATCACTCGCGGCCGAACAGCTCCAGCGATTCGCAGATGTGCTCGTGGCTGTTCTTGCCGGCCTGGTTGAGCAGGATGACCTGGTCGATATGCGAAGACTGGAAGCGCTTCAGCTTCCTGCGGATGGTCTCGGGCGAGCCGATCAGGCCGCCGCGCAAGGCCGCCTCCTGCGCTTGCGGATTGTCGCGCTTCCACTTGTTGTACTCGTCCCACATGTTGACGGCGCCGGGCGCAGGCCGCTGGCGGTTCTGCGAGGCGCCGTAGAAGCGCAGCGCGAACTGGAAGAAGGTGGCGCCGTCGGCGCGGGCACGCGCCTCTTCGTCGGTCTTCGCGCACATGAAGAACGAGACCAGCGCCATGTTCGGATTGATCTCGTAGTCGGCGAGCTTGGTGAGCCGCTTGGTCATCGCGTTGTAATAGGCGTGCACCCAGGCATGCGCGGCGTCGGCACTGACGAACTGGAAGCCGAGCGCGCCAAAGCCGTGCCGTCCGGCGCGCTCGATGGTCGGCAGTTGCGAGCACGCCATCCACAGCGGCGGATGCGGCTTCTGCACCGGCTTCGGCACGACGTTGCGCAAGGGGATGTCGAAATACTTGCCGTGATGCTCGCTGCCGCCATCTTTGAACATCGGGAAGATCGCGGCTACGGCCTCCTCGAACACCTCCTTCTTGGTCTCCATGTCGCGGCCGAACGGGGTGAGCTCGGTGATGGACGCGCTCTCGCCCATGCCGAATTCACAGCGGCCGTTACTGAGCAGATCGAGCACCGCGACGCGCTCGGCGACGCGTGCCGGGTGATTTGTCGTGAGCTGGAGGATGCCGTGGCCGAGCCTGATCTTCTGCGTGCGCTGGCTTGCAGCGGCGAGGAACGATTCCGGGGAAGGCGAGTGCGAATATTCTTCGAGGAAGTGATGCTCGACCACCCAGGCGTGGTCGTAGCCCAGCCTATCGGCAAGCTCCATCTGCGAGAGCGCGTTCTGGTAGAGCCTGAGTTCGTCGCCGGCCACCCAAGGCCGTGGCAGTTGCAGCTCGTAGAAGATGCCGAACTTCATGGCGTCACTCTCCCGCATTGTTCTTGTTAAGCGCATCTTAATGCGCGAGGTGGCGCTGTCCACCGACTCGCAATTCCGTCATACGGACATCGCTCGGCATGGCGCGGGATCAACGCAACGCTAACGCTTGCTGTGTGCGACACGCCCTCGCCCTGAGCCGTTGATCCAAATCAAGGTAACTGGACCTCATCCTCCTAAGGTGCCGGCAGGTAACGGCCCGGATGCCGTCTCGCTTCCCATATCCCTATCAGAGAGTCCGAATATGTCGGCCCCTGACGACACGACAGATCGCGTGCGCCGTAAGCGCATGGAGATCTTCGCCTTCCTGTTCCTGACCGCGGTCGTGATGCCCGTCCTCGCGGTTGGGACCGTTGGCTCTTACGGCCTCGGCGTCTGGATCTACCAGATGTTCGCCGGCCCTCCCGGCCCGCCGCCCTCCCCGCATTGATCTCCTAAGAAGCGAAAGGCAGGCATCATGGCCCAAGCCTCACTGAACAAAGCCTCAGTCAACAAAACCACACTCAACCGCCGTGCCCTAATCACCGGCCGGGTGCTCAGCGATGAACGCATCATCCCGCCGCCGGGATGCGAGATCGCCAGCATCCTGGTGCAGGCGCGGCCCGAGCGGCTCGCTGAGGTCGAAGCCGAGATCACCGCGCTGGCCGGCTGCGAGATCCATGGCCGCGACGCGCGCGGCAAACTCGTCGTCGTGACCGAAGCGCCTGATGCCGGCAGCCTCGGCACCCTGCTCAACACCATCCAGTCGCTGCGAGACGTCTATTCCGCGGCGCTGGACTTTCACGCCATCGAAACCGCCTGAAGGCCGGGAGAGCCATCATGACATCGCCCAAGCTCGACCGCCGCCAGATGCTGAAATTGGAGGCGGCCGCGATCGCGGCGGCTGCCGCCGGACTGCCGGCCCCGGCGCTCGCCGCCAATCTCGTCACCGAGCGCAACAACAGCGAAATGAAGTGGGACAAGGCCGCCTGCCGCTTCTGCGGCACCGGCTGCTCGGTGATGGTCGCGACCAAGGACAATCGCATTGTCGCCACCCATGGCGATATCAAGGCCGAGGTCAATCGCGGCCTCAATTGCGTCAAGGGCTACTTCCTCTCCAAGATCATGTACGGCCATGACCGCCTGACGCAACCGATGCTGCGCAAGACGGCTGGCAAATATGACAAGAACGGCGAGTTCACGCCTGTTACCTGGACCGAAGCCTTCGACATCATGGAGCTGAAGTGGAAGGAGGCGATTAGGAAGCGCGGGCCGAACGGCGTCGCCATGTTCGGCTCCGGCCAGTGGACGATCTGGGAAGGCTATGCCGCCTCGAAACTGTTCAAGGCCGGCTTCCGCACCAACAACATCGATCCCAATGCGCGTCACTGCATGGCCTCCGCGGTTGCCGGCATGATGCGCACCTTCGGCATCGACGAGCCGCCCGGCTGCTATGACGACATCGAGGCGACCGACGCCTTCGTGCTGTGGGGCTCCAACATGGCGGAGATGCACCCCATTCTGTGGACGCGTCTGGCCGACCGCCGTCTCTCCGCGCCGCATGTCCGCGTCGCCGTGCTCTCGACCTTCGAGCACCGCTCGTTCGACCTCGCCGATATCGGAATGGTGTTCAAACCGCAGACCGACCTCTACATCCTCAACGCCATCGCCAACCACATCATCAAGACCGGCCGCGTCAACAAGGATTTTGTTGCCGCACATACGGTATTCAAGCGCGGCCAGACCGACATCGGTTATGGATTGCGGCCCGAGCATCCGTTGCAGAAGAAGGCAACAGGGGCGACGAAACCCAACGATGCCACCGACATGAGCTATGACGAGTTCGTCAAGTTCGTCTCGGAATATACGCTGGAGAAGGCGGCGCAGATGTCCGGCGTACCGCTGAACCGCCTCGAGGCGCTCGCCGAGCTCTACGCCGATCCAAAAACAAAAGTGGTCTCGTTCTGGACCATGGGCTTCAACCAGCACACCCGCGGCGTCTGGTGCAACAACCTCGTCTACAACATCCATCTTCTGACCGGAAAGATCTCCGCGCCCGGCAACAGCCCGTTCTCGCTGACCGGTCAGCCGTCGGCCTGCGGCACCGCGCGCGAGGTCGGCACCTTCTCGCACCGCCTGCCAGCCGACATGGTCGTGACCAACAAGGCGCACCGCGATCACGCCGAGCACATCTGGCAGCTGCCCGAAGGCACCATCCCCGACAAGAACGGCGCGCACGCCGTGCTGCAAAGCCGGATGCTGAAGGACGGCCTGATCAACGCCTATTGGGTGCAGGTCAACAACAACCTGCAAGCCGGGCCCAACGCTAACGAGGAGACCTATCCCGGCTTCCGCAACCCCGACAATTTCATCGTGGTCTCGGACGCCTATCCGTCGGTGACCGCGCTTGCCGCCGATTTGATCCTGCCGACCGCGATGTGGGTGGAGAAGGAAGGCGCCTATGGCAATGCCGAGCGGCGCACGCAGTTCTGGCATCAGCTCGTCTCCGCGCCCGGCGAGGCGAAATCCGATCTCTGGCAGCTGATGGAATTTTCAAAGCGCTTCAAGATCGAGGAGGTCTGGCCCGAGGAGTTGATTGCCAAGAAGCCGGACGTTCGCGGCAAGACGCTGTTCGACGTGCTCTACCGGAACGGTCAGGTCGACAAATTTCCGGTGTCCGACATCGAGCCCGGCTATCTCAACGACGAGTCCAAGGCGTTCGGCTTCTACGTCCACAAGGGTCTGTTCGAGGAGTACGCCACCTTCGGCCGTGGCCATGGCCACGACCTCGCGCCGTTCGACGCCTATCACCGCGAGCGCGGGCTGCGCTGGCCCGTCGTCAACGGCCAGGAGACGAAGTGGCGCTTCCGCGAGGGCAGCGACCCCTACGTCAAGCAGGGCACGGACGTGCAGTTCTACGGCTATCCCGACGGCAAGGCGCGCATCTTCGCGCTGCCCTACGAGCCGCCGGCGGAATCGCCCGACAACGAATATCCGTTCTGGCTGTCCACCGGACGCGTGCTGGAGCACTGGCATTCCGGCACCATGACGCGCCGTGTGCCCGAGCTCTACAAGGCGTTCCCCGAAGCCGTCTGCTTCATGCATCCGGACGACGCGCAGGAAGCCAAGCTCCGCCGCGGGGATGAAGTGAAGGTGGTCTCGCGCCGCGGCTTCATCCGCGCCCGGGTCGAGACGCGCGGCCGCGACCGGCCGCCGCGCGGCCTCGTGTTCGTGCCGTGGTTCGACGAATCCAAGCTGATCAACAAGGTGACGCTCGACGCCACCGATCCGATCTCGCTGCAAACCGACTTCAAGAAATGCGCCGTGCGCATCGAGCGGGTGAGCATGTCATGATGCAATGTGCGTGCCACCTGCCCGGACTGCCACGTGCCGCACAACTGGACCGACAAGATCGCGCGCAAGATGCAGGCCTCCAAGGAGGTCTGGGGCAAGATCTTTGGCACGATCGACACAAGAGAGAAATTCCTCGACCACCGGCTCGAACTCGCGGCGCATGAATGGGCGCGTTTCAAGGCCAACGATTCCCTGGAATGCCGCAACTGCCACAGCGCCGATTCCATGGACATCACGAAACAGTCGCCGCGGGCCTCGGTGGCGCACCAGCGCTTCCTGTTCACCAAGGAAAAGACCTGCATCGACTGCCACAAGGGCATCGCCCATCAATTGCCCGACATGCGCGGCGTTCCCGGCTGGCAGTAGGGTGGTCGGCCCGGCTTGAACGGGCGCTGCGAATGGTTAGTTTTGGACGATGGCGAATCGGTCGATTTCGCCCTTCTTCAAGACAGACATGGCGACATTCACCCCGCATCAGGACGCCGCGCTCAAGGCCGTTGGCGATTGGCTCAAAGCAAAGCCCGGCCGGGGCGGCACGCCGCCGGTGTTCCGCCTGTTCGGCTTTGCCGGCACGGGCAAGACCACGCTGGCACGGCACATCGCCGAGGGCGTTGACGGCGAGGTGAAGTTCGCCGCCTTCACCGGCAAGGCCGCGCTGGTCATGCGCAACAAGGGTTGCGACGATGCCTCCACCATCCATTCGCTGATCTATCGCGCCCGCGAATCCGGTGAGGAGCAGCCAAGTTTTGAGCTGTGGGACGACGCGCCGGCCTCAAAAGCCAAGCTGATCGTGATCGACGAATGCTCCATGGTCGACGCCGAATTGGGCCGAGACCTGATGTCGTTCGACTGTCCGCTGCTGGTGTTAGGGGACCCCGCGCAGCTGCCACCGATCCAGGGCGGCGGCTTCTTCACCAATTCCGAGCCGGATGCGATGCTGACCGAGGTGCATCGCCAGGCCCAGGACGATCCGATCGTGCGGATGTCGATGGACGTGCGCGAGGGCCGCGAGCTCGACATCGGCCGTTACGGCGAGAGCGAGGTGGTCTCGCGCAAGGAGCTCGACCCCGATCGCGTCATGGGCGCCGACCAGGTCCTGGTCGGGCGCAACAACACGCGACGCGCCTACAACATGCGGGTGCGCCAGCGCCAGAACATCGAGGATCAATTCCCGGTCGCCGGCGACAAGCTGGTATGCCTGCGCAACAACCGCAAGAAGGGCCTGTTCAACGGCGGCCTGTGGCGCGTGAAGTCGCGCAACACCTCACGTTCCAAGTCGCGCATCCTCAGCATGCGGCTGTCGCCCGACGAAGATTTCGGCCACAAGGTGACGAAGGTCTCGGTGCGCGCCGATTGCTTCGAGGGCGGCATCGAGCAGATCGCCTGGGAGCAGCGCAAGCCCTATGACGAGTTCGACTACGGCTACGTGCTCACCGTGCACAAGTCGCAGGGCTCGCAATGGGACGACGTCGTGCTGTTCGACGAAAGCTTTGCGTTTCAGGACTCGAGGGCGCGGTGGCTGTACACGGGCATCACGCGGGCGGCGAAGCGGCTGAGCATCGTGGTCTAAGGCTGCGCTCCCGTAGGGTGGGCAAAGGCGCATAGCGCCGTGCCCACCATTTTTCTGAGAACGCATCAAGAATCGTGGGCACGCTTCCGCCTTCGCTCTTCGAGCTACGGCGGACAAGTCGCTTTGCCCACCCTACGCACATCGTGAATGTGGCGCCGGTGTCGTGTCACACGTCACTTCCCCGCAACAAGATAAAAGTCCTCGCACCCCGGCGGCGAGCCGTAGGTGAACGGCTGCTGCTCGCGGCTGGAAATGACGCGCAGCATGTTGTCAGGTCCGCTCCAGCCACCATTTTTCTAGGTCGATCATCGATCGTGCGGGTTCATCTAGCGCGGAGTTCCGCATCCCGCCAAGTCGCGCGGTCCGAAGCGACTTCTCACGGACTCGTGTCCATCCCGGCGTAACGATCGCCCCCCGTGCCCGTATCTCGGATGATCGAAAACACCGCCGCGCAGGCTGTTCGCCCGACGCCGGCCGCCCTAAACTGTCAGACCTTCGCAAAGAGGATCGCCATGCGCCGACCTGCCGTCCTGTCCCTGTTCGCCGCAACCGCCGCCCTGACGCTGGCCTTTGCCATGCCGTCCCGGGCCGCGGAGGATGCGGTCGTGATCCCCGCCCCCGCCATGGATGCAGCGCCCGCGAGCGGAATCCAGACCGCCGTCGTCGCCGGCGGCTGCTTCTGGGGCGTTCAGGGCGTCTTCCAGCACACCGCGGGCGTCGTCAATGCCGTCTCCGGCTATGCCGGCGGCACCAAGGCGACCGCCGACTACCAGACTGTCTCGAGCGGCCGCACCGGCCACGCCGAGTCGGTCGAGATCAAGTACGACCCGAAGAAGATCTCCTATGGAAAGATCCTCCAGATCTACTTCTCGGTGGTGCACGACCCGACCCAACTCAACCGCCAGGGCCCTGACGTGGGCTCGCAATACCGCTCGGCGATCTTCACCACCTCCGACGAGCAGAAGAAGGTGGCGGAGGCCTATATCGCCCAGCTCAATGCGGCCCGCGTCTTCAACAAGCCGATCGTGACCAAGGTCGGTGCGCTGGAGGCATTCTATCCGGCGGAGGCCTATCATCAGGACTATCTGACGCTGCACCCGAACCAGCCCTACATCGCCTATAACGACCTCCCCAAGGTCGAGAACCTGAAAAAGCTGTTCGCGGATAATTACATTGAGAAGCCGACGCTGGTGAATGCCAGCAAGGCAACCAACTGATCGCGAGAGAAACGGGAGACCCATGCCCGACGCCAAGACGAAAATAACGGACGACAAAGTCATCAAGAGCGAAGAGCAGTGGCGGCGCGAACTGACGCCGATGCAGTACGCGGTGCTGCGCGAGAAGGCGACCGAGCGTCCCTTCTCCGGCGAATATGAGCACGACGAGCGCGCCGGCACTTACGTCTGCGCCGGCTGCGGCAACGTGTTGTTTGAGTCCGATGCCAAGTTCGATTCCGGCTGCGGCTGGCCAAGCTTCACCGAGCCCGCGGTCGAGAGCCATATCGACGAGGAGCGGGACACCAGCCACGGCATGATCCGCACCGAGGTGCTGTGCTCCAAGTGCAGCGGCCATCTCGGCCATGTCTTCCCCGACGGCCCCGGGCCGACCGGCCTGCGTTACTGCATCAACTCCGCCGCGCTGAAGCTTGAGCCGAAATAAGCTCGCGCGCGCCGGGTTCCAGCATGGAACCCGGCGGCTTAATGTGCTTTTCTCCTCTGGCGGTGCGGCCGATCAGCGCATTTTGGCGGCCGCCAGGGAGGGATGCCATGTCACTCGGGACCATCCTGATCATCCTGGTGATCATCTATCTCGTGGGCGGCCTATCCGGCCGCTTCGGCGGTTATGGCTATGGCCTTGGCCATTCCGGCATGGGGATCGGCGGCGTCGTACTGGTGGTGCTGGTCGTGCTGTTGCTTCTTGGCAAATTATAAACCATACAACACATTGAAATTACTTGATTTATTTCGCGCGCGGAGCTGCCATGCGCGGATTCATGTTCTCCCATCGCAGGGGTCGCATTTCTGTCAAAACGGCCTATATTAGGGGGCGAAAATGACATGTGCGGCGGGCCCGCTCGATTGCGGCCTCTGCCCTCCCCAACCCCACGCGCTTAAAGCCCCAGAGAAGATCACGAGGTCTTTGACCATGCGTCCACTGCGTCCGTTCAACTTCAACACCTCCGCCGAACTTTTCCCCGCCGCGATCCGCAAGAAGAAGCGCGCGGGCTTCACCTATCGCCGGTTCGGCACCGCGGCCGAAGCCGTGCAGTTCGCGATGGAGCAGTTGCCGACGGATTCGCTGAACGGCGCCTATCTCCAGGTCGAGGAAGCGCGCTTCGACCAGAACGGCATCCGCTCGCTCTATGAGAGCGAAGCCTTCCCGCTGCCCCGTCGCCGCAAGGCTGATGCCAGCACCGACGCCGACGCGGCGTAAGTTTTCGCAAGCCTCCGATGTGCGCAGAAGGCGCGATGGCCGAAGGGCCGTCGCGCTTTTTGCATTGTTAGTTCTCTCCCTCTCCCGCTTGCGGGAGAGGGCTCGGGTGAGGGTATCTCCGCGATCGAGAACCCCCAAGAGGCGAAAACCCTCACCTGGCGCTACGCGCCGACCTCTCCCGCAAGCGGGAGAGGTGCAGCGAGCCTGACGCTCGAATGGCTCATCAAAATTCCTAGGACTTCAGATCCGCGGCTGCTTCTCCAGCCAGCGGCGGAGCAGGCGCACGTTGCGCATGTTGGCGCGGAACATGACGTCGAAGGCGTCGCCCGCGAACGGCACCATGCCGACCACGCCGTCGACCGCGACATTGCCGAGCATGCGCGCCGTGATGTACCAGGGCGCGCCCAGCGCCCTCGCCTCGCGCACCAGCCACAACGAGATCGCGGTGGTGATGATGTCACCGACGACCGGGATCAGTCCGATCAGCCCGTCGATGCCGTAGCGGATGTTGGTGCCGGGCAGGATGAAGGCGACGTCGAGCAACTTTGCGATCGCCTCGAGCCGCGCGATCCGCTGCTCGCGCGTCAGATTGCCGAACGGATTGCCTTGGCCGAACTCGAAGCGAAACTCGCGAAACCCCTGCTCCAGCGTCTCGGGACGGATCTCGTGACCCTCCTGGTCGATGATCGGCCCGCGCGCCTCCTTGCCTGAAAAGGTCGCCCGCGAACCGCTTCCCGAACGGGATCGGCGCGGAGCAAGGATATCGTCGTCGGACATGGTCATGGCCTCCAAAGAACGCGCCGCCGCGGCAGAGGTTGCGGCGCCGCGCCCGATGGTCGCGCGCTCAGGTCGGTGCCGCCACGGCTTGCGGCTCCTCGACATATCTATGCACGAGCCAGGACGAAATCACCGCGGGCACGAACCCGACGAGGCCGTACAGGATGAACTGCACCGCGCCCGAATCCGGCCCGCGCGAGCTGTAGATCAGCGAGGCCAGGACGAAGGCGAGCAGGCCGACCAGCAGCATCCGCAAGCCCGGGCCGATCCGCCTGATGTGGACCAGGATGTCGTCGACCGCGCCAAGCATCACCGAGGGCAGGATGCCGAACAGATAGCTGTATTGCAGGGACTTGAAGAACACAGCGAACAGCTTGCCAACCTCGCCGAGGCTGGTCTGGGCCCAATAGCCGGACTGATAGGTCGTCGTCAGCAGCAGCAGGAACCCGCCGACGAACGGGCCGACCAGCGCAAACACCAGATAGCGTTTCATCGAGCATCCCTCAACTTCGCCAGCCTTATAGCAGCGCCACGGAAACCTTGAATAGCGGGGCGCAAGCCTCCTTGAGGGGAACAAGTGGCAGGGCGATGAGTTCATGCAGGACCTGAATTTAACCCCTGGCAGATTGGAGCCGCCGATGGCCCGTCAACTCGTTCTGGCGACAATCGCGCTGGCAGCCCTGACCGGTCTGTCGAACGCACCTGCTCTTGCCCAAGGCCAAGGCCACATGGGCACGCCGCAGGAGCAGAAGGCCTGCTCGCGGGATGCATCGCGCCTGTGCCGCAAGGACCTCGGCAATGACAGTGCGGTTCAGAGCTGCCTGCAGGCCAACCGGGACAAGCTGTCGAAGTCTTGCAGCAAGGTGTTTCAGAGCCACGGCATGTGAGGACCGGAACCCGCGAACGGAGTGTGAAGCCATGCTGCGCGACGAACAACTCTCGATCCTGCGGGACATCAGCCAGTCGGTTGCCTTCGCCGACGACCGCCACGGCAAGATCGGCGAACTGATCGCCGATGGCTATGTGATGAAGGACGGCGATCTGTTCGAGCTCACGCCCAAGGGTGTCACCGCCGTCGAGGAACACGCCGCTCTCGGTGCGAGCGATGCCGAACAAGCGAGCGCATCCTCCGATCGGCCGATCTGATCGCGCGCGACGTGACTCGCGCGCAACAATTGCGAATTCCTTTGCGCTGACCATTGCAGCCGCGTGACAATGGCGCATACTTCGCTTCGGGCGGCGCAGCACTTTTCGATTCGAACATCAGGAAATCGAGCGACCACATGCGGGATTGAGTTCCCGACGTGAAGGCTGTGACATGCGGCAGATCAAGCCGCGTGCGGCGCCCCAAAAACCAAGTGGCTCAAGCCCACGGAACTCGGGGACCCATTCAGCATGACACGCTCTCAGACGATCGCAGCTCTCTTCGCCGTCGCCACCACCGCCATCGCATTCCAGTCATCACCTGGTCTCGCCTTCTCGTCCGAAGCGCAGCAGATGTGCTCGGGCGATGCGATGCGGCTGTGCTCCAGTGAAATCCCTGATATCCCCAGGATCACCGCCTGCATGGTGCGGAACAAGGCGCGGGTCAGCCCTGCCTGCCGCGCTGTCATGGACCGCGAGCACGCAGCCGCCGCAGCATCGCGCAAGCGGGAAGCGGCGGCGCAGTAGCGCTCATTTCGTCTATCCAGGATGTCATTCCGGGCGACGCGACGGGACCGCGCAAAGCGCGGCCCGGAAACGTCGAACCCGGAATCCATTTCTCGACGTCACCCGCTGCGCGATGGATTCCGGGTTCGCGCTTCCGCCTTCGCTCTTCGAGCTTCGGCGGACAAGCTGCGCGCCCCGGAATGACGAAGGTGATGTCCGCCCGGCCCTAATCGCCCCATTGCGCGAACGCGTCGTTGAAGGCGCGCTCGCCGGGGGCGCCCTTCTCGATCGCGATGATGGCGCGGCGCTGGTTGGCGTAGACCAGCGGCACGTCGAACCATGAGCGCTCCTTCAGGAGCTGGACGTTGCGGGAGCGGTCGGCGTCGACATTGGACAGGCCGACCAGGAAGAAGCCGTCAGTGACCTTGACCGCGAGGCCGGCGAGCGGCGTACCGCGCGCCTGCTCGTTCGACTTCATCAGGATGCCCGGCACGTTGGAGACGCTACCGCCGGGAAAATCCTGCGGCAGGATGAAGGTCAGTTCCGCGGTATGGCTCGCCGGCAGCGAAGAGTCGGTATTGCGGCGGAACGACATCGTCATCTTGAACTTGCGGTCCGGAATCTCGATGTCGGCGCGCACGGCGAGGTCGGCCTTCTGGTTGCCGGACGCCTTGATCGGCTCCAGCCGCCACACCACCGAGCCGACATATTGCTTGCCCTTCGGATCGGACGGATCCTCGTCATAGAGCACGACCTTCTGCGCCACGGGCGCAACCGGCTGGTCGCTCGCCGAAGGCTGGCCGACGCGATCCGGGATCTTCGGCTTGCTCTGCGGCTGGGCCGGACTCGGCGCCTCAACCACCTGGGTCGCGGACGGCTTGAGAAAGCCGTTGACGATCTGGACCAGCTGCTTGCCCCAGAGGATGCCGGCACCGACCAGGATCAGCACGATGCCGACGGCGATCGCGCTCTTGAACGGGAAGGCGGAGCCGGTGCGGACGCGCTTCTTGGCGTCGCGCTCGCGCGGACGCGGCGACTGCGGCGTGTAGCGCTCGGCCTCCTCGATCGACTCGTCGTAGGAATAGGGCGCCTCCTCCTCGCCGGTGCGGTTTTCCAGGCTCGGCTCCAGCCGGTCGAACTCCGGTGAGGGCGAGGGCACGTTGGCGTAGGTGCGGCGCGCGGCACGGCTGGCCTGCGCGGCAGCACCGCCGAGATCGTTGGCATCGGCCGTGATGTCGCGGAAGCCGCGCACGCCCGGTGCAGGTGGCAGCGGTGGCGGCGGCCCCATCTCCGGCGGACGGCGCGCACCCGCGCGATCGCGTCCGGCCGGTGGAGGCGCGGGCGGCTCCGGCGGCGGCGCGGACGGGCCGGGCTGGCGCGGGGCGTCGAAACGCGGCGCGCGCGGCGGCCGCGGCGCCTCGCCCTGGTCATCGACGTTGAAGGACGGGCGGTCGGCACGCGGCGGGGTCGGGGCCGGACGCGTGCGCGGTGCGGCCGGCTGAGGTGCGGGAGCGTTGCCTTCGGCGGCGCGGGCGCTGGCCCGGCGGAAGGCATCGCCGCTGCCGCTGCTGCGCGTGCCCCCACCGGGGCGCGAGGCCTCGCGGGCGCGCTGGGCGGCCTCCGATTCGACCTTGCGGACGGCCTCTTCCAGCGACAGCCGTTCGCGGGTGATCTCGGATTCGGAGAGCGGCGGCTGCACGCTGCGGAGCTGCGCGATCAGCGCCGTGCGCGCCCGCTCATAGAGCGCGCGACGGCTTTCGCCGGGAGCGTTGGGATCCAGGGCGGCAATAGCGCGGGCGATCAGCGGATAGTAATCAGCCATTTCAACTCAACTATACGCGCGTCCCGGTAAGATATCGTTAAGCCTCAAACGGATTTTGCACCAGGATAGTATCCTCGCGTTCGGGGCTGGTGGAAAGCAGTGCGACCGGGCAGCCGACCAATTCCTCGATCCGGCGGACATATTTGATGGCCTGAGCCGGCAGGTCGGCCCAGGACCGCGCGCTGGCGGTCGGCTCCTTCCAGCCCTCGATGGTCTCGTAGATCGGCTCGACCCGGCTTTGCGCGCCCTCGCCGGCCGGGAAATGGTCGATCTCCTTGCCGTCGAGCTTGTAGCCGGTGCAGACCTCGATCGTGTCGAAGCCGTCGAGGATGTCCAGCTTGGTCAGCGCCAGGCCGTTGATGCCGCAGGTCCGGACCGCCTGGCGGACCAGCACGGCGTCGAACCAGCCGCAACGGCGGGGCCGCCCGGTATTGGTGCCGAACTCGCGGCCGCGCTCGCCGATCTTGCGGCCGGTCTCGTTGTCCTGCTCGGTCGGGAACGGGCCCTGGCCGACGCGGGTCGTGTACGCCTTGCACAGGCCAAGCACGTAGCCGACCGAGCCCGGCCCGAGGCCGGCGCCGGTCGCGGCCTGCGCCGCCACCGTGTTGGACGAGGTGACGTAAGGATAAGTGCCGTGATCGACGTCGAGCAGCGCGCCTTGCGCGCCCTCGAACAGCATGCGTTTGCCGGCGCGCCGCTCGATGTCGAGCAGCCGCCATACCGTCTCGGCGTAGGGCAGCAGCTGCGGCGCCATCGCCATCAGCTCTTTCAGGATCACCGCGCTGTCGAATTCCGGCAGGTTGAGGCCGCGGCGCAGCGCGTTGTGATGCGCCAGCAGGCGGTCGATCTTGTGCGGCAGCGTCTGATGATCGGCGAGATCCATCAGGCGGATGGCGCGGCGGCCGACCTTGTCTTCATAGGCCGGGCCAATGCCGCGGCGGGTGGTGCCGATCGCGGTCGCGGCGCTGGCGGATTCGCGGTGCGCATCGAGTTCACGGTGCAGCGGCAGGATCAGCGTGACGTTTTCCGCGATGCGCAGATTGTCTGGGCTGACTTCGACCCCCTGCGCCCTGAGCTTGGCGACCTCGTCGAGGAAGGCGGCGGGATCGAACACCACGCCATTGCCGATCACCGACAGCTTGCCCTCGCGCAGCACGCCGGAGGGCAGCAGCGCGAGCTTGTAGGTCTTGCCGTTGATCACCAGCGTGTGGCCGGCGTTATGGCCGCCCTGGAAGCGGACGACGATGTCCGCCTGCTCCGACAACCAGTCGACGATCTTGCCCTTCCCTTCGTCGCCCCACTGGGCGCCGACGACGACAACGTTGGCCATTCGCGGGTAATCCCTGTTCAATCTATCTCTAGGAGGCATGATCCTCGCGGAAAACCGGTGCCCACTCTTCCGGGATCATGCCTGCGCCCAGCCCAATCGGCGGCCGGAGCCGCCCGCACGCAAGGCAGCCAATCGGATAAAGGAAGCAGCCCCTCTAGGCAAGCAAGAACGGGGCTTTTTCGAGGTCCAAAGCCCGACCCAAGCCTTTGATATCCCCTGAAGATCCAGAAACCTCTGGGAACGGCGGAGCGGGCTTCGACCAAAGCGTGAGACGCCATGTCGGTCCCTGCATGGTCGCGATGCATCCGCCCCCCGTTGATGCCATCTCGATTTCCGTGTCTTTGAGCAGAGCCGGGCGATGAGCCGGCCCGGACCTTTCCGGGCCGGGGGCCTCGGCGCTATCCGCGGGGCCATGACGATCACAATGTCCGCAACCGCCCAGACCACCGGCACCGATACATCCGGTCACAGCTGGATCGCCAACCAGCCCTACCTGCTGCTCAGCATCACCGCGCTGTGCTGGGCCGGCAACGCCATCGTCGGTCGGCTCGCCGCCGGCCACATCCCGCCGGTGACGCTGTCGTTCCTGCGCTGGTTCTTCGCGTTCCTGTTGGTGCTGCCGTTCGCCTGGAAGCATCTTGCGCAGGACTGGCCCGCGATCCGCGGGCGGCTCGGCCTGATGGTCACGCTCTCGGTCACCGGTATCGGCGCCTTCAACACGCTGCAATATTGGGCGCTGGAGCATACCCAGGCGCTGAACACGCTGCTGCTCCAGTCGGCCGCGCCGCTGATCGTGGCATTGTGGTCGCTGGCCATTCTCGGCGTCCGACTCACCGCGGCGCAGACCTTCGGCGTGCTGCTGTCGATGTGCGGCGTGCTCACGATCCTGCTGCATGGCGATTTCACCACGCTGTCGAATATCGAGTTCAACAAGGGCGACCTCATCTTCATCGTCGCGCTCGTCATTTTCGCGCTCTATTCGGTGCTGACCTTGAAGCGTCCACCGATGCACGGCCTCTCGTTCCTCGCCTTCACCTTCGGCTGCGGCGCCGCCTGCCTCATTCCGCTGGAGATCTGGGAATTGTTCGCGCGCCCCGTGATGAAGCTCGACGGGCCGAACCTGCTGACCCTGTTCTATGTCGCGGTGTTCCCCTCGACGCTCGCTTATCTCTGCTTCAACCGCGGCGTCCGCCTGATCGGCGCCAACCGCGCCGCGCCGTTCTTCCACGTCGTGCCGGTGTTCGGCTCGATCATGGCGATGGTCTTTTTGGGCGAGCGCCCGCAGGCGTTCCACTTCATCGGTTTTGCATTGGTGCTGTCGGGCGTGTTCGTGGCGTCGCGGAAGCAGGCGAGTTAGGCTCAAGGCTCATCAGGCATCCCGTCAAAAGGCCATCGCAAGGTCCATCATCTGCGATCAAGCGTTCGCTGATGGGTTCATCCATACCATCTCCCAAACATACCCATCCGGGTCTTCAACGTGTCGGTTGTACATGAAGCCAAGATCCTGTGCCGGGTTGGGATCGGCGCGACCGCCCGCAGCCACTGCGCGAGCCAGCGTTGCATCGACGGCATCGCGGTCGTCGACCGTAAGAGCGAACATGGCCTGGCTGTCGCGCCGCGCGTCGCCGATCTCGCGTTGGGTGAATTCACGATAGTGGTCGTGGGTGAGCAGCATCACGCCGATCGCGTCCGTGAACATGAGCGAGGTCGAATTTGCGCCGGAGAATTGGGGATTCACTGCGCCACCTAGCGCCACGTAGAACGCTGTCGATGCAGCGAGGTTGCGTACAGGCAGGTTCACCAAAATCATCTTGGGCATTGCTTTTCCTTCAAAAAGCGGCTGGAAGCCGCACTATGGTTTGACATCGCGAACAGAAAACTCTCAGCGCTCGACATAGGAAGCTGCTGATCGGCCTCCAGGACGCCCCTAACCTCCATTCAAATGTAACGCGCAGCGCCCATGCAGAGCGCGGCGATGCCGAGCAGGCCCGCCGCCACGCGTTGAGCCCCGGCGATACGTGAACGCAGATCCTCCGGATTGCCGACGCCACGACGCAAGGACGCGACCGCACGGGGACCGATTGCCGCCTGAACACCGGCCGCGATCAGTGCGCAGACCGCACCGACCGCGAGCACCTGCTCTGTCGTGCCGAAGCTGCCGGCATGAATGAGATGTCCGAGATAGCCGCCGGTCAGGATCGCAATCGCTGCCGCGCCGAGTTGTGGAAAGACCAGTTGCTCGCCGCCCACTCCGCCGATGCGGGCCAACGCGAAGCTTGATCCCGCCCAGAACACGGATGACAACACGTGAAGCGACAGGGCGATCACAAGGGCGGTGTGCATGGCAAGCTCCGAACCAGCTTCTAAATTTGATATACAATATGTATAGTCAATACGTCAACAGAATGGCAAGGCCATGCCGAAGCGCAACTATGTGAGCTCCGCGCGGGCTTCCGCGGCGGCGGAGACGCGCGAACGTATCATCGCGGCCGGTGCGCGCCTGTTGCGCAAGGACGCGAGCATTGCGAACTTCTCACTCGATGTGGTGGCGAAGGCCGCCGGCGTCACCCGGCTGACCGTCTATAACCAGTTCGGATCGCGGCGCGGATTGCTGGAAGCCGTGTTCGACGATATCGCAAGCCGTGGCGGGCTGTTCGAACTGACCGAGGTGATGGCGATGGCGGATCCGCGCGCCGCGCTCGATCGCGTCGTCGAAATATTCTGTACGTTCTGGGGGCACGACGCCGCGGTCGGCGGACTCAACCAGGCCATTGCAACCGATCCCGAATTCGGCGAGGCGCTGGTCGCGCGCAACGAGCGACGGCGCGAATTGCTGGCTGCGCTGCTGTCGCGCATCGTCGGCGAACACGCGGCAAAGCGCGCCGTGCGGGATTCGGTCGATCTGATCTTCGTGCTGACGAGCTATCCGACGTTTGCAGCGCTGCGCCCGCAGCGGTCGACGGAGGAGGTCTGCCGCCTGCTGCAGGCTGCTTGCCGCGCCGTAGTAGACGCGCTGGCATTTGATGGGCGCGCGGTGGGGAACAAGTAGGCACTGCCCCCGATGGCGTCTTGTTCCTTGTGAAGGCAGCGCCGCCCGCGCACGATCACGCCTTCAACTTGCTGTACGCTTCGCTGGTGGCAATGATGACGTGCTCGGCGCAGCCGTTGACGCGATGCGGGTCGGCCTGCGTCTCGTAGGCCTCCGATGTCATCATGTCGAGGAAGGCTGTGACCGACGGATAGAAGACCAGCGCGACGAAATCCCAGTCGTTCCCCTCCTGCGGTCCGAGCGCGACCGCCTTGGCCTCGCCGGTCCAGAGCAAGGTGCCGCCGCGCGCCTTGATCATCGGCACGGTGATGGCGCTGTAGCGCAGATAAGCGTCCCAGCCGGAGCCGTTGCCGTCGCGCGAACGCGCGTGGAAGCGCATCAGGTTCAGCATAACCACCGGCGCGCTTGGATCGAGCCGTTCCAGGCCCTCGATGTTCAACATATTAACCGCCAAAGGCGCCTCCCCGGTTCATGCCTGCATTGTAGCATTGCGGCCGCGTGACTTGTGCCACGACGCCGATCCGGCGCAAGCTCCCATCAACGCCAATGACGATCGCTTCGCCCGCGCCAAAGGCCGCCAATCCGGCCAGTTGGCTCAACAACCAGCCTTATCTGCTGCTCAGCCTGAGCTCGCTGTTCTGGGCGGGCAACATCGTGCTCGCACGCCATGTCGGTGCGCATGTGCCGCCGCTGACGGTCACCACGATCCGCTGGTTCGGCGTGTTCCTGATCCTGCTGCCGTTCGCATGGCCGCATCTGAAGCGCGACTGGCCCGCCTTGCGCAACAGCCTTCCCCTGATGCTGTTCCTGTCGCTGGTGGGCTTTGCCTTCAACAACGCGATCTCCTACTGGGCGATGCAATACACGGAAGCGCTGAACGCGCTGCTGATCCAGTCGGCAGGTCCGCTGTTCGTGGCACTGTGGTCGCTGGTACTGTTCGGGGTGCGGCTGACCGGCGCGCAGTTCGCCGGCATCGCGATCTCGCTTGCCGGCGTGCTGATCATCATCCTGCGCGGCGATCTCGCCGCGCTCGCGAGCATCAGCTTCAACAGGGGCGACATCATGTTCGCCTCCTCGCTGGTGGCGTTCGGTCTCTACTCCGCCTTCATCCCGCGGCGGCCGAAGATCCATCAGCTCTCATTTCTCTCCTTCACCACCTGCTGCGGCGCGACCATGCTGCTGCCGACCGCGATCTGGGAGGCGGCAAGCGGCCGCGTGCTGCAATTCGACGGGATGACGCTGGCGACGCTGGGTTACATCCTGATCTTTCCCTCGACGCTCGCCTATCTCTTCTTCAACCGCGGCGTCGCGCTGATCGGGCCGAACCGCGCCGCGCCATTCTTCCATCTGGTGCCGGTGTTCGGCTCGGCGCTGGCGATCCTGCTGCTCGGCGAAAAGCTCCAGCCGTTCCACCTGATCGGCTACGCGCTGGTGCTCGCCGGCGTCGTGATCGCCTCGCGCCAGGGTTCTGCGGTAAAGTAATTCCGCGTCGCGGACACGTTCACTACCTACGGCCATCTTTCGAATCCGGTTTTGACAAGCTACGTTCCCGGCCAACGAAAAAGAGGGAACGTCCAGACATGATTTCAGCGTTGATTCGAAACCTGCGTGCTATCGGCGCGGCCGTACTGTGCCTCGCCGCCGCATCCACGGCCCAGGCCGACAATTATCCGAGCCGCAACATCACGCTGGTGTTGCCATTCGCCGCCGGCAGCGGCACCGACACCACGACGCGGCTGATCTCGCAGCATCTGTCGCAGGCGCTCGGCGTCGGCATCGTGATCGAGAACAAGGCGGGCGCTAACGGCATGCTCGCCGCGACCTATGTCGCGCGCGCCGCGCCCGACGGCTACACGCTGCTGGTGACGACCAACACCACGCATTCGGCCAATCCCTTCCTGCTCAAGAGCCTCACTTACGATCCGGTCAAGGATTTCACGCCGATCGCGCGCACCGGCGATTTGCCCTTCATGCTGGTCATCAATCCGGACGTGCCGGCCAAGACCGTCGGCGAGCTGGTCGCCTATGGCAAGGCCAATCCGGGCAAGCTGAGTTATGCCTCGGGCTCGTCCTCGGCGATCGTGTCGGGCGCGACCTTTGCGCACAATGCCGGGCTCGACCTGTTGCACGTGCCCTACAAGAGTTCGCCGCCGGCGCTCAACGACGTCATGGGCGGCCGCGTCTCGATGATGTTCGTGGACATCCTGACCGGCCTGCCGCATGTCAACGGCAACGCGCTGCGCGCGCTCGCGGTCACCACCAAGGAGCGCTCACCGCTGGTACCGCATCTGCCCTCGATGCAGGAGGCCGGCGTGCCGGACTTCGACATCTCGTCATGGCAGGGCTATTTCGGCCCGGCCGGCATGCCGAAGGAGATCGTGACGCGGCTCAACGCCGAGATCAGGAAGATCGTCGAGAATCCGGAGATCAAGGCCAAGCTCGCCACCCTCGGCATGGACGCCTTCTCCGGCACGCCGGAGCAGCTTGGCAGCTTCGTGAACGAGCAGCTCGTGCTGTGGGAGAAGCTGATCACGAACGCGAAGATCGAGAAGCAGTAGGCAGTCTCGTAGCGTGGGCAAAGCGTAGCGCGCCCACCATTAGGTCGTCGCAAAAAAGAAGAAGGTGGGCACGACGCTTCGCGTCTTTGCCCACCCTACGCATTTCGCGCCTATGACTACGCCGCGCGGACCTTGGCGAGGAAGCCGTCGACGGCGCTGCGCAGCGCGCCGGACTGGTTGTCCAGCTCGCGGGCGTTGGAGAGCACGTCGGTGGCCGCACTGCCGGTCGCTTCCGCGGCCGAGGTGACGCTGCCGATATGGGCGTTGATCTCGCTCGAGCCGGCCGCAACCGACTGGATGTTGCGGGCGATCTCGCGGGTCGCTTCGCCCTGCTGCTCGATCGATGCGGAAATGCCGGCGGTGATCTCGCTCATCTCGGCGATGGTCTGGGTGATACCGGAGATGGCCGTGACCGCGTCGCTGGTCGAGGTCTGCATCGCCGCGACCTGCGCGGAGATCTCCTCGGTCGCCTTCGCGGTCTGGTTGGCGAGCGCTTTGACCTCGGAGGCGACGACCGCGAAACCGCGGCCGGATTCACCGGCGCGTGCCGCCTCGATGGTGGCGTTGAGCGCGAGCAGGTTGGTCTGCGCGGCGATCGAATGGATCAGTTTGACGACCTCGCCGATCTTCTCGGCGCCGGTCGAGAGCACCTGCACGGTGGCGTTGGTCCGCTCGGCATCGTTGACGGCGCGGCTCGCGACTTCGGTCGAGCGGGTGACCTGGCGGGAGATTTCCGCAACCGAGCTCGACAGCTCTTCGGCGGCAGCCGCAACCGTGCCGACATTGCCGGAGGCCTTTTGCGAGGCAGCGCCGACCGTTGCGGCACGCGAGGAGGCGTCGCTCGCGGTCGCGGTCATCGACTGCGCCGTGCTCTGCATGCCGGCCGCGGCCGAGGAGACCGAGCGGACGATGCCGTTGACGCTGCGTTCGAAGTCGTTGGCGATGTCCTCCATCGCGCTGCGACGTTCCGCCGCGGCACGCTCCTTGGCATCGGCCTCGGTCTTTTCGAGGTCGCGGATGCGAACGGCGTTGTCCTTGAAGATCTGCACGGTCGAAGCCATCGCGCCGACCTCGTCGCCGCGGCCGACACCCGGGATGTCGCCCTCGAGCTTGCCGTCGGCCAGCTCCTTCATGCGGGTCCCGAGCAGCGCCAGCGGGCGGCTGATGCTACGGCCGATCAGCCAGGCGACGCTACCCGCAACGATGACGATGCCGAGCATGGCGAAGCCGAGCAGCCAATAGACCGGACCCATCCTCTCGTCGATGTCCTCGAGATAAGCGCCGGTGCCGAGATACATCTCGAAGCCGGGCACTGCGACGGCGTAGCCGAGCTTGCGGATCGGCTTTGCTTGGCCGGGCTTCACATATTCGTAGAACAGCAAGATCTCGCCATTCGCCTTGACCCCATCCATGATCTCGCGGGACAGCTTCCGACCGTTCGTCTCCACATCCATGCGGTTGGTGCCGATCACCTTCGGATCGGGCGCGAGCTGCGTGATGCCGTCATAGGTGGTGCCGAACAGATAGCCGGAGCCCTTGTCGTAGGTCATCGCATTGCCGTAGCGGCGCAGCTCGGCGAGCGCGGCGTCCTTGGTCAGCTCGCCGGCATTGACCCGCTTCACCAGCGTGGCCGCGTAGTTGCGGGCCAGCTCGACGATCGCCTTGGTCTGGTCGATGCGCGCATTCACCATCTCGCGCTTCATCAGGTAGCCGGCGAGGACACCGGAGATGCACAGGCCGAACAAGGTGACGCCGACGAGAATGCCGAGCTTCGGGGCGATCTTCAGATTGCTCAATTTCACGGGATGGCTCCGGCAACAATGGGATACGGGCACGCGACCAGATCGATCAAAATCGAATCAACCTTTATGTGTGAGGCCTTATCAAGTTACTTACGGGCCTCCGTAGAAGCCCGTAAGCCGCCGCAAAATCCGGCAATTTATCTCCACGCCGACAACCGGGAATTGTACGCGACCGCATCGATTTCGCGTAAAAGACGCAAAGGCCAGCCACGAAGGCGGGTCACAACAAGAAACCAAATCGGGAGCAGAAAATGCCGAAATACAGGGTGGTGACGCCGAAGGGCGCGAGCTTCACGGTCGCGGGCAGCGATTATTCCTATGAGCGCGAGGCGCTCGATCCGATCGATGCCGAGATCGTCGAAGCACCGGCCGACGAGGCCGGCTTCATCGCCGCCGCGAAGAACGCCGACGCCATCTATGCCAAGGGCATTCCGATCACCAAGACCATCATCGACGCGTTGGAGAGTTGCAAGGTCATCACGCTCGGCTCGGTCGGCGTCGACAGCGTCGACGTCAAGGCCGCCACCGCCCGCGGCATTCCCGTCACCAACATCCCCGACACTTTCATCGAGGAGGTCGCCGACCACGCCATGATGCTGCTGCTCGCCGGCTTCCGCCGCCTGGTCGAGCAGGACCGCATGGTGCGCGACGGCCGCTGGGCCGAGGGCCGGCCGGCGCTGCTCAAGATCCCGAGGCTAATGGGCCAGACGCTCGGCTTCATCTCGTTCGGCCGCGTCGCGCGTGCGGTTGCAAAACGCGCAGCCCCGTTCGGCCTGCGCATGATGGCCTATGATCCCTTCATCCAGGAAACGCTGATGTACGACCACGGCGTGATCCCGGCGACGCTGAACGAGGTGCTGTCGCAATCCGACTTCGTCTCGATGCATGCCCCCGCCCGGCCTGAGGTGCATCACATGCTGACCGAGAAGCACTTCCGGCAGATGAAGAAGGGCTCGATCTTCATCAACACCGGCCGCGGCGCCACGGTGGACGAGGAAAGCCTGATCAAGGCGCTGCAAGAAGGCTGGATCGCGCATGCCGCACTCGACGTGCTGGAGAAGGAACCGCCCTCGCACAACAATCCGCTGCTCGGCATGGAGAACGTGACCCTGACCGCCCACGTCGCTTCGGCCTCGGCACGGTTCGACGAGGCGCGCAAGCGCCGTGTGGGCTACGAATTGTCACTGGTGCTTCAGGGCATGTGGCCGGTAAGCTGCGTTAATCCGTCGGTGCTGCAAAGCACCGCGCTCCGCCGCTGGCAGCCTGTCAGCATGGATCGCGGACCGAACAGCTAGGCGGACGGCGCAAAAGGCGCCGGTAACCGGAACGGCCCTTCACCGGCGATCAACGCCGGGAAGGGAGACATTTAGGGAGGAACTGATGAGGAACGACATCACGCGTCGTGATGCCTTGGCGCTGGGCCTGTCCGCTGCAACGCTCGCGGCCACTGGTGCTGCAGCGCAAACAACGCAATCCAACATCAAGGCTGCCGATGTGGCGGCGCCCAAGCGCGACATCGAGAAAGGCGCATCCTTGCGCATGCTGCGCCCGGTGCGTTTCGTCCAGGCCGACGAGGACGTGTTCCGCGCCAATGCGGCAAAATTCACCAAGGAGACCGGGGTCGAGGTCAAGGTCGACTTCGTCGGCTGGGAAGACATCAACCAGCAGACCGCGGTGACCTCGAATTCCGGCGCCGGCCCCGACATCATCATCGGCTTCTCCGATGCCCCACACATCTATATCGACAAGCTGATCGAGCTGACTGATGTCGCCGACTATCTCGGCAAGCGTTATGGCGGCTGGCTGCCGCTGGCGCAGCGCTACGGCAAGAAGAACAAGAGCGACGCCTGGATCGGGCTGCCGTTCGGCGCCACCGCCGGTCCCCTGATCTACCGCAAGTCGATTCTGCAATCGGTCGGCTTCGACAAGGTGCCGGAAGACCATGCCGGAATCGTCGACCTGTGCCAGAAGCTGCACAAGGCCGGCAAGCCGGCCGGCTTTGCGCTCGGCAACGCCAAGGGCGACGGCAACGGTTTTGCGAACTGGGCGCTGTGGTCGCATAACGGCTCCCTGCTCGACGAGGACGGCAACGTCGTCATCAACAGCAAGGAGACGATTGCCGCGCTGAACTGGGTCAAGCAGCTCTACCCGACCTTCATCGCCGGCACGACATCGTGGAACGACGTCAGCAACAACCGCGCCTACTCCTCGCAGGAGATTTCCCTGACCGCCAACGGCGTCTCGCTGTACTTCTCGTTGAAGAACGACCCCGCGACCAAGGCGATCGCCGAGGACAGCGAACATCAGTTGCTGCCGAAGGGCCTGGCCAAGGTCTCGCCGATGGCGGGCCTGACGCTGAACGCCATGGTGTTCAAGCACAGCCAGTACCCCAACGCGGCAAAGGCATTCCTGCAATACATGCTTGAAAAAGACCAGTACGAGCCGTGGCTCAATGCCAACTCCGGCTATTGGTCACAGCCGCTGGCCGCCTATGCCGAGGCCGCCGTGTGGTCGCAGGATCCCAAGGTGAAGCTGTTCAAGGACACCATGAACAGCACCTATTATGACGGCTACAAGGGCCCGATCTCCACGGCGACGGGTGCCGTCAGCGCAGACTACGTGCTGATCCAGATGTTCTCGTCCGTTGCCACTGGCGCCGCCACGCCGGAGGCCGCTGCCGCAGAAGCCGAGCAACGCTGCAAGCGGTACTTCCGGCGGCAAAACCGGTAACGGGCGACGACAAAGCGGCCGTCATTGCGAGGAGCACTTGCGACGAAGCAATCCAGACTATCTCCGCGGAGACAGACTGGATTGCTTCGCTTCGCTCGCAATGACGGTGGAGTGACTTTCACAGACGGGACAACAAACTGATGTCCGTGACCACCCTCTCCTCCCCCGCCCTAGCCCAGCGGCAGCCGAACTGGCTGGTACGCCTGTTCGACTACAAGCCGTTCCTGATCGCGATGTGTCTGGCGCCTGCGATCGGGCTGCTCGCGGTCTTCCTGACCTATCCGCTCGGCCTCGGCGTCTGGCTCGCCTTCACCGACACCACGATCGGCCGGCGTGGCATCTACGTCGGCTTCGAGAATTTTCAGTATCTGCTCACCGATTCGCTGTGGTGGAACGCGGTGTTCTACAGCGTGGTCTACACGGGCATCGCGACGTTCGGGAAATTCGCACTCGGCTTCTGGCTCGCGCTGCTGCTCAACAACCATTTTCCTTTCAAGAGCGTGCTGCGTGCGATCATCCTGCTGCCCTGGATCGTGCCGACCGTGCTGTCGGCGCTGGCGTTCTGGTGGATCTACGATCCTCAATTCTCGATCATCTCCTACCTGCTGGTCGACGTGCTGCATTGGCGCGACAGCAATATAGACTTCCTCGGCTCGCCCTGGCCGGCGCGCTTCTCGCTGATCGCCGCCAATATCTGGCGCGGCATTCCCTTCGTCGCGATCTCGCTGCTGGCGGGGCTTCAGACCATCTCGCCCTCGCTCTACGAGGCTGCGATGCTCGACGGCGCCAGCGCCTGGCAGCGCTTCCGCTACATCACCTTCCCGATGATGATGCCGATCCTCGCCATCGTCATGACCTTCTCGATCATCTTTACCTTCACCGACTTCCAGTTGGTCTACGCCATCACCCGTGGCGGGCCCGGCAATTCGACCCATCTGCTGGCAACGCTGGCCTTCCAGCGCGGCATCGCCGGCGGCGAGCTCGGCGAAGGTGCCGCGATCGCAGTGTCGATGATCCCGTTCCTGGTGTTCGCGACGCTGTTCTCCTATTTCGGCCTGGCGCGCCGCAAATGGCAGCAGGGAGAGAGCAATGACTGATACTGTCGCCCAACCGGCTGTCGCCGACGCGAAGGCAGCGCCCGACACGATGGCCTGGGATTCCGGGCTGCGGCGGCTGATGATGATCTATCTGCCGCTCGGCTGCTTCGTACTCATCCTGCTGTTCCCGTTCTACTGGATGGCGATCACCTCGTTCAAGCCGAACGCGGAGCTGATGAACTACAAGGAGCACAATCCGTTCTGGATCTCCTCGCCGACGCTGGCGCATATCAAGCACCTCTTGTTCAACACCGCCTATCCGCATTGGCTGTGGACGACGATGTTGGTGGCAATCGGCTCGACCACGCTGTCGCTGATCGCGAGCACGCTGGCCGCCTACGCCATCGAACGCCTGCGCTTCCGCGGCAGTCCTTATGTCGGCCTCGGCATCTATCTGGCGTATCTGGTGCCGCCGTCGATCCTGTTCATTCCGCTCGCCACCGTCGTCGTGCAGTTCGGCCTGTTCGACTCACCGTTGGCGCTGATCCTGGTCTATCCGACCTTCCTGGTGCCGTTCTGCACCTGGCTTCTGATCGGCTATTTCAAGTCGATCCCCTACGAGCTCGAGGAGTGCGCGCTGGTCGACGGCGCCACGCGGCTCCAGATCCTGCGGCGGATCACGCTGCCGCTGGCGGTGCCCGGCCTGATCTCGGCCGGCATCTTCTCCTTCACGCTGTCCTGGAATGAGTTCATCTATGCGCTCGCCTTCATCCAGAGCGGCGCCAACAAGACCGTGCCCGTCGCGATCCTGACCGAGCTCGTCACCGGCGACGTCTATCAGTGGGGCGCGCTGATGGCGGGCTCGCTGCTCGGCTCGCTGCCGGTTGCGATCTTCTACTCGCTGTTCGTGGATTATTACGTGTCGTCGCTAACAGGCGCGGTCAAGGAGTAGACGGCCGCTGCGGCCTTTGGCCCGGCTTCACAAAACTGCAACGTGCCGTCCGCATAAGGCGTGCGTCCGCCAACAGGAGACGCACATGCGCGCGACTTTTCTCAGCACCGTCGCAACGATCATTCTCACCGCGAGCGCAGCACTCGCGCAGAGCGAAGGTGAATTCCCGGCCAAGCTCGCCGGCCACGTGGTGATGCCGGCCGCCTCGTTCATCGACGCACCGGTCGATGCCCCCGCCGATCTCAAGACCTCGGGCAAATACACCACGGGCAAGCGCGTCGACGCACTCGGCACGGTGATGGGCAAGTCCTATGAGCGGGCGACCGGCGTGTCGCTGCCGTTCAAGGGCCAGCCGCTCCAGGGTCATTCCGGCATCAAGACCATGCCCGACGGCACGTTCTGGGTGATCACCGACAACGGCATGGGCGCGCGCGCGAACTCGCCGGATTCGATGCTGTATCTGAACCGCTACAAGATGGATTGGGCGGGCGGCAAGATCGAGCGGCTGGAGACCATCTTCCTGCACGATCCCGACAAGAAGGTGCCCTTCCGCATCGTGCACGAGGACACGCAGAAGCGTTACCTCACCGGCGGACTTCGACACCGAGGGCTTTCAGATCATCGGCGACACCTTCTGGATCGGCGACGAGTTCGGCCCCTACATCCTGAAGGCGGACAAATCAGGCAAGATTCTCGGCGTGTTCGAGACGGTCGCCGACGGCAAGCCGGTGCGCTCGCCCGACAACTGGGCGGTGGGAACGCCGGGCGCGCCGGGCGCGACCTACACCAACGTCAACCTCCGCCGCTCCAAGGGCTTTGAAGGCTTTGCGTCGTCGAAGGACGGCAAATTCCTCTACGGCCTGCTCGAGGGGCCGCTGTGGGACGCCGACAAGAAGGATTGGGAGAAGGTCGACGGCAAGGAAGCCTCCCGCATCCTCGAATTCGACGTCGCCGCCGAGAAGTTCACCGGCCGCTACTGGCAGTATGTCTTCGAGCAGAACGGCAACGCCATCGGCGACTTCAACATGATCGATCAGGCCTCCGGCCTCGTCATCGAGCGCGACAACGGCGAAGGCACCGCCGACAAGGCCTGCCCGCAAGGTCAGCGCGGCGAGAACTGCTTCCCGGACCTCGCCAAGTTCAAGCGCATCTACAAGATCGAGCTCAGTGACGCCAATGTCGGCAAGCCCGCGCGCAAGATCGGCTATATTGACCTGATGAAGATCCAGGATCCCGACAAGAAGGCGAGGAAGCCGCTCAATGACGGCGTCTACACCTTCCCGTTCTTCACCATCGAGAACGTCGATCGCGTTGACGACACCCACATCATTGTCGGCAACGACAACAATCTGCCATTCTCGTCCAGCCGCGACCCCAACAAGGCCGACGACGACGAGTTCATGCTGCTCGAGGTCGCGGATTTCCTGAAGGCGAAGTGAGATCTCGCTCCATCAATGCGGTCATCGCCCGGCTTGATGTTCAGCCCGGGGACATGACCGACGGGTGTTCGGGGACATAGCCGACACTTTCTCCGCTCGCCAAGTCGATGATAGCGATTTGGTGGGCGGCAAAGAAGATCCCGTATTGCGCATCGTTTGCCGAGGGGCGGATGGCGAGG
>Ga0209700_100482_pt1 | contig 74949 bp, 40 predicted proteins | sample SiratroredBW_FD_187528 | JGI IMG/M metagenome (GOLD analysis project Ga0209700, IMG submission 187528) | Root nodule microbial communities of legume samples collected from California, USA - Siratro red BW (SPAdes) (version 2) | ecosystem: Host-associated > Plants > Roots > Nodule | place: USA... | reverse complement strand
GTTATAAGAATATATATATATATATGTATTATCATATTACGTATGCGCATTTATCACACCGTAATAATATTAGTATAATATAATTAATATTACACTTAGGCAATGTATTTAGGAAATAATATCAATGCATGTATATTTAATATTATATCTGTGTTCAGTTGAGCCTTTTTATTCAATAAATACTTAACCTTAGTTGTACTTTTTCACTCCATTGATAACTTTTTAGTAAAATTTGTCCTCCAATTTTTGCATTGTTCTCAAGTTTTTAAAATGTGGCAAATTATTTTGACCGTTAAATTTAAAAATGGTTAAAACTGTCTGACGGCTTTAACCTTATACATATTTTTTAAGATAATAGAGATTATTAATTTATGGCAAAAAAAAAGTCATTTATTTATCAAAATGAAAAAAAATCCATATCTTTATATTTTTTTAAAGAATAAAAAGAGTTAGTAATTTATAACGTGTTCATTTGTATTTTTTAATTTTAAAATAAAATTAAGACACGTTTACGAAATCTGTGCATTAAATAAAAAAAACATTTATTATATATTATCGTAGACTAGTGTGGCAACCAGAGTTTATAAAGAATGTACCTGTATTAATTAAAAACAAAATTAGTTAGAAATTTGTACCGTCACAGTTGATTTGATCATGATTCGATAGATAGATTAGTCAAATTAATGTTAAGATCAAAGATATATTTGATTTAGTTAATATAATCCTGTCAATAGAAAACAAAACTTGGATCAAAATTTTATCGTAATGACTTTTGTTTGAACTTTTTAATAGTTGTGTTATTAAATTTTTATTGTCATTGAAAATTTTAATTTAGATATTAGTTACTTTAAAATACTGATGTTTTAAAATTTAAAATATAAATCTAATCTAATTTATTATTTTATATGTTAGTCGTTTATTGTAATAAAAAAGTTATATATATATATTTGAGAGCAGAAACAAATATGTCTGACGTGAGATCTACTTGGATCCACGCAGACATATTTATCGAAGTCAATTGGTTTCATCTATAAAAGTAGTCAGAACGTTGTCGTTTCTTCCCTGTCTAATTGTTTGCTAAGAGCAATAACTCCTTTGATCTCAGATTCCAGACAGCTAAAAGTTAAAAAACTCACTTATAAGCTAAAATTTTAGATAATAATTATAAGCTGTTATAATTGAAGACATCTAAATATTTAACATTTTGACAACGACCATGTTAAAGTTATTAATAAGGAAGAAATTCTAGGAAAAACACTAAAATCCTAGCATATGAAAAAAACGAAAATAATATATTTTAATAAATATGTGAGCGATACAATGAAATAATTTTGAATAAATTTCATGTGCGCCATACGTAGCCTGAGCTTTATTAAAAAGAACCTAGTTTTTAAAAATAAATTATTTTTAAAGACATTTTTTTAATTTATATGATAATATATTTGTAAAAAAATAACTCAGAATCTATTAAATCTTCTATCACACAAACAGTGAAACAAGAAATCCATGAAAATAGATATAAAGTAAATAGAAAGAGTAAAAGAAGAAATTATATAAAAAATTAACATAGGTGAGTTGAAGTGTTAATTAACTCTAACCTGCATTCATGAACAAAAATTCATTAACTATAAAACTGAGATTACAGCACATCACTTGAAGTTAAAACAACTTATAAATAAATAAAATGATCCAACTAATTCCTTAAGAAGTGTCAAATAGTTGGAGAAGTTACATGCCGAGTGCTTCACATAGTACAAAATGTCAATCAACCCAGATTTTAATTATTGCAAAGGGTCATATGTCTTCAGGTACTCTGAAAATAAACGCCCCAAGAAAATGATAGAAGTGTTGATAAAGAAAGAAAATCTTGTAGCACAAGACGCTATTAAAAAACTAGCAGATATCTATTATTCGAGACAGTCTCTTGAACATAGATTTTACTAAACGAAAACTTCACAAATCTATTATTCCAGACAGTCTCGCAACTTTTGAACATAAATTTTACTAAACGAAAACTTCACAAATCTGCACCTTAGTTCAACCCAAATCTATTGAGTATCTTTACGATAACTGGATTAAATCTAGGCAATAAAAGAACTTGCTGTCATATAAAATTTTTGTGATGATATCAAAACACGGTCTTGTCTTTTTCATCCATAGTTCCATCAAGATTGGATTTATCTTTCAAAGTTTCAAAGAAGCTTTGTTGAATTAGAAGAACAGGTATTTTTAACTGCTATAACTCAAAATTATTCAAGCCAGTATTTTTCAATCTCATACTTTATGAAAGTTATAACAATTGAGTTTTCTTTATTCTAAGTTTATTTTACTAGCTTGTAAAGAAATAACTGAAAATCTACTAGACTCTCTATCACACAAATAGTCTAGCCGATAACAGAGACATCTACAAGAAAAAATAATAAACACAAAGAATAAACAAAAAAATATCCAAAATATTAAACATGGTTCACTCAAAGTGTTAACTAACTCCAATCTAAATCTATGAAAAAAAATTCAGTAAATATAAAATTGATATTACATCACAATTTCTATCTCACAATAAATTTTTAATTCCAAGTTAAAACAAATTGTTTATTACAAAATCCTATTTATACACATAAAATGATCTAGTTAACTTTCTTTAAAACATGCCATCCTATTTATACACATAAAATATCTAGTTATCTTTCTTTAAAACATGCCAAACGATTAGAAAAGTCACATACACATTACTTCAAAGGAGAGTAAAAGAAACTTATTAATGCTAAGTTATAATTGTTACAACAGAATTTCTCATACCTTCTAATAGTCTAAAAACATGACAAAAACACTAATTAAGACGGATAATCTTATACCACCAAATACTTTAAAAATCTAGACCACCAAATACCCTGTAACACACAGAAACATTTAAACATTGATTTTAGTCCACCAAAATTTCACAAATGTGAATCCACATTTACACAAGATTCTCTTTCATGTTGAGAAGTGAAATTGACATGAAACAAAGGCACTAAAATAACACTAAAAAGCTAAAGAAAATAATAATATTTCATTCTTTCTTTTATCTCTTTTATTCACGTGTCTAATAATCCAAAGTATCACTCAGCCAAACCGCACAGAGTGGGTGTTTGATTTTATTAATGAAATTGCACATCAATTCATGAAAGGACACAAAAGCAACAATGATAAGCATAAAGATTGACGTGGTTGGATGAGCTAATGTGATAGAGATAGGACTCCACATACAATGGTTACTATTCATACGTAAATCACTTCAATACACACTTTTTAAATTATTTAACATGATTGTTAATATATTATTATTAATTATTTATTTTTATTCATGTTTAAAATCATTAAATAAGAAATACAAATTTTCTACTTTGCAATATCTAATCATTTCAGTCAATACTATTTTTTTAAAACTATTTTTAAATCAACTTTAAATTAACCCCCCTTTTTTCCTCTTTATTGATATTTTGTATGATACAAGATGGAAGAATTATTTCAAAATGATATATATATATATATATATATATATATATATATATATATATATATATATATTATTTTTAAGAATTAATTTAAGGAGGTGTCATAATTTACATAAGTTTGGTCACGAGTATCAAATTTATTAAACAAAATTAACTTATACATAAACCAACCAATGTTGATACTTAAATACATAACTGTTATTTGTAACATATAAAAATAAATTAACAGAAGAAAGTAATTCAAACAATGTGAGGACTAAACCATTCAGATGATAAAATAATTGATTATTAGTATGATGGTTAGCAACTACATAGAATAAAAGATTATATTTTAGTTTATTTAATTTGACAAGCTTATTTTTATCTTAGTCTTTGGATCCAAACAAAGTCTCTCTGCAACTCAGTAAATTTGAATGATCCATAGATGCACAACTTGTTTTATGTCTCAACCGTAGAATCCAACTTCAGACTGAACAAAATAGAAAAGTGAAGGTCCACAACTCAACCACACTTACAATCATTATTATCACACTAGTTGTATAGCATCATCAGACATCACTTTCACCCACTTCATGTCTCATTCATATAATCTCCCAACAAGATTTTGCAGCTTAGTTTCATATATACACAGATTTTATATACATAAATTTAAACTCATGCATCATAACTTAGCCTAATTGTTTCACATGGAAACTTTGCTTTGGTAAAAAATAAATTATTGGATAAAATAGATTAGATTTAATTATATTTTACTAAAATTTAGGACAATTCTAATAATACAGTTTTAATATTTTATGAAAAACGAAAATACATACAACTGCTAACCAAAGTGATGGTCAGTTGAGTGCCATTTTGTAATGAAAAATAATAATAACTGAGCAGAAGTGATTGATTGTTGGAAATTAATATCCACTAATATATTATAATAACATATAAGGTGCATGTTTTAGCAATATTACATTAGATAGTGTCTACTTGTCATTTCTCATAACATCATAAAACCATATTATATGATCCTTGTTGCAACTTGTTTTCTAATATAACAATATTGAAAGGCATCATCAATAGATAGGGAAATATATAAGAAGAATAGATTTAAGAATAATTTTTTTTCAATTATTGTTGCAAGTGGTTGAAAGAAAAGAATTTGATATTATTGTCTATTAATTTTAAAATAAAATCTTCTATAATATAAGAATCTATAATCATTGTCTATTTTGATATGTGTGTTTTAGCCAGTATAAGTGGAAGAATGTTTTGAAGTCAGGTTTATATAGTTTTGGATTACCTATTTCAAAAGGTTCTACTTAGTTCTATTATTCCAAACATTTTCTAACCATAGTATATCAATAACGAAATTGAGAAGATATTATAATATTGACAACATTTTAGTTTTTTTCTGGTTATTAAGCAGTATTGTTATTGAAATAGATTCCGCTGTGCATTAAAGCAATTGGACCAATGTCTCTTAGGACCAAAATTTGAACATCCCAGTTTACAGAAATTATGGAACTCTACATCAATGGTCTAAACAAACTTGGGTTGAAAGGATTTTTTAAGGATTTAAGTTCAATGGTTGGGTGCAGGCACATGACTGTGTTGGGAGAACACATGTCAAAGATACTGATGCAATGACATGATTATGAATCAGTTCATTTTGAGCTATCTGTACATAAAAGAAACTCCAATCTATATTTTATTGGAAGCTGGCAATGCAATGCTTTGCTTCTGCATGTTGCATGTGTATAATTAAAGTGTAATAATTAGAACTAGAATGCGGGAGTATCTTTCTAATTTGTGTATGAAAATATCGTGATAAAATAAATATATCACGATAAAATAAATATATTGTGATAAAATAAATTTATCACAATAAAATAAATTTATCGCAATAAAATAAATTTTTTCAATAAAATAAATATATCGTGATGAAATGAATATATCACGATAAAATGAAAATATTATGATAAAACGAATATAGCGTGATAAAATAAATTTAGCGTAATAAAACGGATTTGTCGCGATAAAACGGATTTGTCGCAATAAAATGAATTTATCGCGATAAAATGGATTTGTTACGATAAAATAAATATATCATAATGAAATGAATTTTTTCCTATAAACTAAATATATCGCGACTAAATATATCGCGATGAGATGAATATATTATGATTATATAAGAATATTATAATAAAATAAATTTATTGTGATAAAATAAATTTATCATAATAAAATGAATTTATTATGATAAAATAAATATAAAAAATAAGAAAAGAAAGAGAAAAAAAAGAAATATAGAAAGAGAAAATCACAGTAAAAAAAGAAAGAAAGGAAGAGAGAGAAAGAAATAGAAAAAGAAACAAGGTAAAAAAGAAATAGAAAGAAAGAAAAAAGAGAGAGAGAAAGAAATAGAGAAGAAAAATAAGAAAGAAAAGAGAGAGAGAGAGGGGGAAAAGATTGAGAGATAGAAAGAGAGAATTGAGCCGGTTCTTTTTTTAGAATTTAGCTTCAACTCGCTTATTGACCGGAGAAAGGACCATCCAGATACTCAACTCGCACATTGCAGGATCTACTGAAGATCCCTCTTCAACAATAGGTAAAAGGCTTAAATTTATTACAGGGCTGTCAGCTTTTCCACTTTATAGAATATATAATTGATTTTCATTTTCGGTATTGATTGGTGTGGGCTTTCAACAAGTAACGAACACCGTGACAGTATATGTTATGCAGTAAAGTCAGTACTCACACTCCTTCCTCCAGAGTTTTGGTCCTTCTACCATTGTTCTGAGTTGTTCTTTAGTTCTTAATGTCATTATCTTTTATTTACTTTTCTTCTCTTCAACCCAAAGTCATTTAGATATGATTTTCCTCTTGTTCTCCAAGACTCTTTTTGCTGTTCTACATTCATTCCAATAATTAGTACTCTACACTTGGATCTTGACTTCAATCTAATTCGAAGCTGCATTCATTATATTTCCAGAATTTATTTTGGATTTGGTTCCCTACTGGAATTCTTGAGTATGTTTTTCTTGTTTTTTTTATCCATATGATCCTTGTGGATAGACAAATAATTTCTGATTCAAGAAGTCTCTTTGAGTACAGCCCATTTGAACGGATTTAGTTAAGTCAAGTTATGTAACTTGTGTTCTACGTGACAGGTAGGTTTCTTTACTTCCTGTGGTTGTGAAAGGCTAAAGCGGTTACTGCATCCATGTTCGTAACCTGTATTCACGTGTTACTGGGAGAGATGTTGAAGATGAATTCCATGTTTTTGGTAGTGTAAGGTGAGTGAAGATTAAGCATTCCTTGATAATTTTCCTTTCCTTTCTAAAAGAATAATATTTACAAACTAAAACAAAGAACTGAAATTTTGAACATTTCACAACCTGTTTATCCATAATACACGTTCTTCTTTTATCGGCATCCATAATACACGTAATGCATGTCTTTCTCTAAAGGGTCCAACTTTTTCGATTCATGTATGTGTTTGAAGTAAAGACGTTATTATTCTTGAATTGGGTGCATTCTCCGGAGTTCAGAGTATATCAAGTATGAAAAGGTATGTCTGGACTTAGATGGGCTTCTTCCTTCTGTTATTGTAGTTTCATGAGATTTTATTATTTGTTGTCTTGATGATCTTCATGCATTAGATGGAATGTTTAGCTGGTGAAATGTAATGATAAATTTGTCGGTAATGTATTATATGCTGTTATTTAGAAGCTTTTATTTATTTATCACTTTCTTTTAGTAATTAATTCTTATTTCTTGCTGAGATATCGTATTGTTTCCTCCTTTAACAGGTACCATGTTGATGGGGTTTTCTTCACCTTCTTATCTTATCCTTCTTTCTCATGTGGACAATTGATAGGCCTATAAGAAAGAAATTGTTCCCTTTAATTTCTCCTGAATTGTACGTTTAACTGCATGCAATGAGAAACAAGAATGCCACCGGTCAATGCATTGTTATGAAAATCTGAGATGTTGTTGGTGTGACCCAATTTATGATGTGTGCTACTGCAATTACATGTAGTTGATGTGAGTGCTAACAGGTTAGATTTCATCTCTGTGGTCATACATCTTGCTGTCAGTTCATAGTACTCAGTTGCAGAAATACATATTCCAGTACATTTCCTCCTTTTGTTCCCTTTTACAAAGTTATCCCAATTTTTGTGGCATTGTGTTTATTATAAATCTGTTGTAACCAGTGTTGTTAAAGGACATATGCTGATTCCTCCTAAAATTACAAAATCTCACAGTACGCAATGACCAAGCAAGTCAAGGTATTAGTATGTCAAACTAAAATTGAAAATCTTGCACTTAATGACAAGGTCCTCAAATGAAGACCCTTTAAAAAAAATTAGCGTATGCCGCTTGATGTGGCAAGTACACGGTATTCTTTAGTAAAAGGCGAAAGAATAGTTCGCTATGTACTTATCACACGGCTCCATGCTGAACAAAGAGAATTTAGTTACATTTTATAGCAAAGAATTTAGTTAAACTTCAAATGTTTCTGATGTGGACTTTGTTAAGAAACACTCAACCATAAACACTTGGTCATTTGTATACAGGAACACTTTATCCTTCATGTAATTTTACTGTCTTTCCTGTTACTTTCTTTAATATCTAAAAGCAGAGGTAGGAGAAACTATACTATAGCTTAACTAAACTTGGTCTACAAGAAGATTTGCTCCTGAATTTTTTGTAGTATACTAGAAAATGTGAACGAGAGTACTGGGTCATTTTTTGGTACTCTACACTTCAATCTTGTCTTTAATCTAGTTTCGAAGCTGCATGCAGAATTTATTTTGGATTTGGTTCCCTACTTGAATTCTTGGACTTTTTTCTTGATTTTTTATCCTCTATGATCTTTGTGGATTGATAAATAATTATTTTTTTAAAAGTCTCTTTGATTACATGCCGTTTGTATGAATTTAGTTAAGTTATGTAACTTGTGTTCTACTACGTGACAGGTAGGTTTCTTTTATTTCTTGTGATTGTGAAAGGCTAAAGCTGATACTCCCATCCATCTTTGTAACCTGTATTCACGTGTTATTGGTAGAGATGTTAAAGATGAATTCCATATTTTTGGTAGTGTAAGAAGGTGAGTGAAGGTTAAACATTCCAGGATAATTTTGTTTTCCTTTTTAAAAACATAATATTTACAAATTAAAACAAAGAACTGAAATCTTGAACATTTCACAACCTATTTATCCATAATACACATAGTGCATGTCTTCCTCTAAAGGGTCCAACTTTTTCAATTCATGTATGTGATTGAAGTAAACTCATTATTATTCTTGAATTGGGTGCATTTTCTGGAGTTACGAGTATATCAAGCATGACAATGCTCTCTGGACTTAGATGTGCTTTCTTCCCTTCTGTTACTGTAGTTTCATGAGAATTTTTTTCTTCTCATATTAACTTTGTGGAATGACTCTAATCTATTTGATGTATAAAGAACTCTATGTGGTTAACAGAGGATAACACCTTAAAGTTAGCATTGTTACATTTTAGTGAATTAGGTCATCAAGCACTGTTTTCTCAAACAGCTTTTTCAACTTTTCAGTTTCTTCACCAGTTCAAGAGTTTTCAAACTGGGTTTGTATCCATATCCTTTGTACTACCTTTGATTACATTGTAATAATATGTTATTAACAAAGTGTGTGAGTCTGTAAGAGACCTCCTGATTATCCCTTAATTGACTTTGATGATCACAGAGATGCACAAGATGATGATATTCATGCATTAGATACTACGCTTAGCTCTTGAAATGTAATGATAATTTGTTACTAATGTATGACATGCTGTTCTTTAGAAGCTTTTATTTATTTACCACTTTCTTTAGTAATTAATTCTTATTTCTTGCTGATGTAGTATTGTTTTCTCCTTTGTCAGTTAACATGTTGATGGGGTTTTCTTCACCTTCTTATCTTATCCTTCTTTCTCATTTGTACAGTTGATAGGCCTATCAGAAAGAAATTGCTCCCTTCAAGATTAGATTCGTAATATATCTTGCTGTCACTTCATAGTTCTCAGTTACCGAAAATAGATATTCTAGTTCATTTCCTCCTTTTGTTCCCTTTACAGAGTTTCCAAAGTTATCTTAATTTGTGACATTTTGTGTTTATTATAAATCTGTTGTAACCAGTGTGTTTAATGTACATATATGCTGACCTATTTTTGTTTTTGAGAAATAAGTTGCTCTGTCTCATGCCAGAATTATAAATCTTCTTTTTCCAGTTTAAATCTGTAAAGCCACCCCAATTGTCTCACTATGCAATGACTAAGCCAAGTCTTTCCCAAGTCTAGTATTGAAATAAACTTTAGAGTGCTAGTATTGAAACAAATTTTAGGTATTTTGATAAGATTATAAAAAAAATTTATATTTATATAACAAATTCTGCATAGTTTAGATATTGAGACTAAGAAAATAGGAACCTACTGAAAAAATACCTAATACAAACTACAAAAATCCTTAAAGAACATTGGGTAAATTTACAGAAGTATCTATGACACTAGAAAGACTTATTACTCCTCAGAATATTTAATTCAACATAAATCCATATAATATAAAACTTAGTAATAAAAATAGTAAATTTTAACTAAATGGCAAGGTCCCTTTTAAAAGGACCCTTTCAAAAATTGGCGTATGCCGCTTAATGTGACAAGTACACGGTATTCTTTAGTAAAAGGCGAAAGAATAGTTCGCTATGTACTTAACACACGGCTCCGTGCCTTAAAGTGCAGAATTCAGCTCTGTTTTATAGCATAGAATTGAGTTCAACTTCAAATGTTTCTGATGTGGGCTTTGTTAGGAAACATACAGCCACAAACACAATGCTTCAACTTCCTCATTTGTATACAGGAATACTTTATCTTTCATAAAATTTTACTGTCATTCTGTTACTTTTTTTAATATCTCAAAGCAGAGGTGGAAGAAACTAGGCCATAATTTAACTGAACTTGGCCTGCCAGAAGATTTGCTCCTGCAATTTTTTGTAGTATACTAGAAAATGTGAAGGAGACTATTGGGCTGCTTAGTTATTTACCTTGTTCTCCTTCTGATTTTTCTTTCATTCCAGTTTGTTTTTCCCTGACCCAAAGTCTTTCGAACTATGATTTTGTTGTGTGTATATATATATATATAGCATGCAATGAGAAACAAAAATGTCAACCTGTGAATGCATTGTTATGTAAATCTTTGTCAGGTGGGTTTGTTGGTGTGGCCCAATCCTTACAGGTTAGATTTCCTCTCTATATCTCACTGACAGTTCATAGTTCACAGTTACAGAAATAGATATTCCAGTTCCTTTCCTCCTCCTTTTACAAAGTTTATTCAATTTTTGTAGCGTTTTGTATTTGTTATAAAAAATTTCACTTTGTTATAAAAAATTTCACTTAATTAGTGGGAAGGTCCTCTATTGAGGACCCTTTCCAAAAATTGGCGTATGCCGCTTAATGTGACAAGCACACGGTATTCTTTAGTAAAAGGCGAAAGAATAGTTCGCTATGTACTTATCACACGGTTCCGTGCATTGAGAAGTAGAATTTAGCTTCATTTTATAGCATAGATCTGAGTTCAACTTGAAATGTTTTTGATGTGGGCTTTGTTAGGAAACACTCAGTCACAAACACAATGCTTCAACTTTTTCATTTGTATACAAGAATACTTTTATCTTTCATTTAATTTTACTGTCTTTCCTGTTACTTTCTTTAATATCTCAAAAAGCAGAGAGGTAGAAGAAACAGACCATAGTTGAACTGAACTTGGCCTGCCAGAAGATTTGCTCCTGCATTTGTTGTAGTATAGGATAACCCTGTGTGCTAATGATGTTTCACACATAAGCATGTATTTCTCTATATGCCAAATTTTAGCTTCATGTCTAGGATTGAGTCAATCAACCATTGTTGATGAATTGGGAGTATTTTCTGTATTTATGGGGTAACAAAATGTGAAGAGGCTATGTCTGGGCCTGAACGTTGTAGAAATAAATTAAAATTATGAATTGCTTGTTTAGAAGGTACTTGTTTTGTAATAAGTAACAAACATTCATCAAACTTTTTAATATCACGGTGTTATTTGCTATGAGATTTGTTACGAAATGGTTTCCATTCCATATACACAAAAGATCATAATTATGTAATCTTGATTTCCATAAAATAATTGAAAAAGGTTCCCCCTAATCACTCATTAATTCATAATAATAACTAGTATGCGCCTTATTGCACTGTTTTCTGATAGTTAAATTGTATTGAAATAAATAAAAGATACCCACAGAAATTTTATAAATTATAATTAACAATAAACAAACAATGGTTTGGGCCAGTCATTTAATCTACTAAATTAAAATTTAATGGTTTAACGGCAATGAAATTGTCAAAAAAAAGAACAGTACTGATTGACTCTGGGTTAATAAGGTGTTAATATAGTAACTTTATAATATTAAAATAATTAAAATGAAATATGATTGCATGAATTCATAATATTCAAAATAAATATAAAAATCAAACCAGATGGAAAATTAACCATTACAAGTTTGTATTTTTATTTTTTAAAAATAAAAAAATACCGTCTTTAAGTTGTTCTAATTTTCTTTTGCACATTTTTACATCAGATCTCTTGCTAAATACAAGAACAGTTAGATTTTAATTTTTTTTCTTTGTATCTCACATAGACAAAACATAAGTGTGAGTTTGTGTTTAGCATGAAAAGATAATGCAGGAATTCTTGTTTTGAGAAGCCACAGTTTATTGCTTTTTTACTCTCAACATAATACACATCTTCAATACAATATCTAAATGGAAACCAAATTTGTTATTTGGATATGCATCAGCTTCCACTATCAATATGTAACATGACATCTACATTCACGTGTCACAATTTAAACATTTGACAAATAGTATCCACAATTACTGAGAAAAATGTTGAGGATAAGACGCATCAACGAAAGATATTTCTTTTCTTTCCATTAGATAATGATGGCTTCACCCTAAAGATTCAAAAAGTGAAGACAACAGCACTGGTTTGGTTATGCAACAGCTTTCTACATCACCGCACCAATCACTGCAAATGGTGAGAGCTGCAAAATTGAAAGAAGGACTACAACAAAAAAGAAAATAGAAATCAAAGACTTGATATTTAAAAGAAGTTTCTGCAGAATTCATTCAATAGATTTTCACTTTTTCGTTAACCTCGATATTAGTGCCAATCGAGCATTGATATTATATTTATGCTCATTAGTTTTTTGCACGTCTGGCTAATGGTCAAATTGGTGCCGTTGATTGAGGTTTAGCAAAAGCTGAGTGGAGAATCTTTAAGATTCCGGAACATTTCATTATTTTACTACTCATGTTAGTTATATTATAATCACATTGATCTTTAACAAATGTTATATTTGTTAATTATGTATGCTAATTTTGTCAATTATTTAATGGTTGCTTCGTATTAAACGTCAACGCTCACCTCATGAGTGCAGGCCATAAGTTCATACATAGAAATTATATTAAACACATAAATCACTTCACAATATTTGAAAGAAAGCACAACAGATGTCATAAAGAAACAAAGAAAGAGATATGATGCAAAAAATAGAGTGCAAGTAAGAAGAAAAAGTACATGTATTACAGATAAATTGAAAATGCAAGTTGGTGTATATTAGGTATATGTAGATATAGTTTTGTCATGGTTCCCACTTCCCACGTTTAGGCTTATAGCTCAATATCTGAGCTGTGTTAATGGCAGGCCGTTTTGGTGGTTACTCTTCCGTTGTCCACGGAAGCATTCAAGTCAAACCCTTTTTGTCCAAATCCAAAACCGCATCTTTAAGCCTTGGATTGAATCAAAGCTTATCACTCCCCTCCTTTGCCAAACTTGTCTCTTTTCTTCAAAAGCTTATTTTATTTGCATTTGCATATGAAGAACGAAAGATGTTTCATTCATCAGAGAACAAGTATGCAGTGTGATTTTCTTCGTTGTCATGTTGCAACTTTCAATTCAAATCAATGCACTCCTCGGTAGAAATAGTATCTGTGTGAGCATTTGACAGTAATACTTCATCATAATCATAGGAATGGAGCTGAGACGTGAGAAGTTAGTGAGGTGAATTCAATACCCGGTTCTTTTTATTATTCTTCTTCATTCAGTTTATTCCCATTTTTACAACTTTGATCAGATTTTATTGGTGGTTTTGAAAACTCACAGGTTCTCCAATGATGGAAAACAGACTCTTGAACTTCCTTGGGAAAAGCTAGACTCTCACAAACACCATGAGAAGACATTCACAGTCTATCCAGAAGGCAAAATGAGTATTGGTGACAAGAACAGAATGAGTATCAGAATTCCCTCGCTTGCAAAGTTTAAGGTTTTCCCAGAAAACCATGAGCCGTGGAAGAAGAAAATTCTTGATCCTGGCAGTGATGCAATTTTGGAGTGGAACCGGGCTTTCCTGTTTTCTTGCATTTTGGCACTGTTTGTTGATCCACTGTTTTTCTACCTTCCATCAGTAGCAAATGATGGGAAATCATCGTGTATGGCTACTGATTTGAATATAGGAATTGTTGTGACATGTTTCCGGACATTTGCTGATGTTTTCTATATGCTCAACATGGCCATCAAGTTCAGAACTGCCTATGTATCACCGAGTTCTAGGGTGTTTGGAAGGGGTGAGCTTGTTATGGATCCTAGGCTCATTGCAAGGCGATATTTGAGATCAGAGTTCTTCCTAGATCTTGTTGCTACACTACCTCTTCCCCAGGTATCACAAATGCTTCTGCTTTAATAGTCTCATGTTGTATTCATGAATAGTCCCACATCGAATAGAGACTAAATGTGTTTCTGTTTGAACTTGAATTCAACTTCTTTCTTCCTTCTCCATTTCGGAAAGTAGGAAAAATTGCAAATTTAATGTTTGAATGACATGTCTTTTCTTTGTTGACAGATTGTGATTTGGTTTATTATGCCAGCAATCAGAAGCTCTCATGCTGATCATACCAACAATGCACTTGTACTTATTGTTCTGCTTCAATATGTCCCCAGATTATATTTGATTTTCCCATTAAGTTCTCAGATTATTAAAGCCACTGGTGTAGTTACAAAGACGGCTTGGGCTGGGGCTGCTTACAATCTTTTGCTTTACATGCTAGCTAGTCATGTATGTTATGTATTCTTCAATCACAAATTGTCTTTCATAATTAAAAATTAGTTGTTATCTCAGATTTTTAATTATTCATTACTCCCTTTTTGTAGGTGTTGGGGGCTTCATGGTATTTGTTATCAATTGAAAGGCATGCTACTTGCTGGAAATCTGAATGCAGAAATGAAAGCCTCCCTGTAAAATGTGCTCTTAAGTACTTAGATTGCAGTACTTTAAACCACGATGATCGCATGAAGTGGGTAAACAATACTTCTGTGTTTGATAACTGCAATCCTGAAAGTAGCACCAATTTCAACTATGGAATTTTCGCAAGTGCAGTGGAGAATAACGTTATCTCCTCTGTGTTTATAGAGAAGTATCTCTATTGTCTGTGGTGGGGCTTGCAGAACTTAAGGTTTGTTCTGCAACTGTCTTTTAACCATATCTGCTTTGACTATAAGAGTATCGCAAGATGATGATATTGCACTCTCATTACAAGCCAAAAAGATTTGGTTCTTCAGTTAATCTTTTTCCTTTCTGTATTTTCAGTTCCTATGGCCAGAGTTTGACCACAAGCACATTCGTTGGGGAAACTGCATTTGCAATACTCATAGCTATTCTGGGTCTGGTTTTGTTTGCCCACTTAATTGGTAACATGCAGGTAATTAGGATCTTCAAATCCACGAAACTCTACTTTCAAAAATAATTTATTTGCAACATTAAGTTCTGTAGCTTCTACGCTTCTTTGCATTTCTATTACTTGAACAAGTAACATCCACCACACTTTTTACGTTTTACCAAAACCACTACATTATGAATTCTTTTTTCTTCAACAAGAACTCTGAAACAGTTGCAATGGTTTGTGATCTTTGTCATTCTCATCTCAGAAAGAGTTAATACCATCATCAAACAAGTTAGATTAAAGAAAAGAAAATCTTCAATTTACATGAACAACTAAATAAGACCAAAGGTTAATACCAAATTGTTGACTATAACCTCAGCATCCTCAATTTATATGAACACCTAAGAATGCTCAATTCAGTGCAGACCTATTTGCAATCTATTACTGTGAGGCTAGAAGAATGGAGGCTCAAGCGACGTGACACTGAAGAGTGGATGAGCCACCGTCAGCTCCCACAAAATCTGAGAGAGCGTGTCCGAAGATTTGTTCAATACAAGTGGCTTGCAACTCGCGGGGTTGATGAAGAAACAATCCTACGTGGCCTGCCTATTGACCTACGTAGAGATATCCAACGCCATCTTTGCTTGGACCTTGTTCGACGTGTAAGTTTTCTCACAATAAATATTCATCTATCATACTATGCTCTCATCAACATCAAGAAATGTGCAATTGTTTAACTCATCCATGCATAAAGACTACACGTAAAATCTGATAGGTATAAATGTGAATCTAAGTCCTACATTGAGTAGAAATTAGTAAGTTGAGCAAGTGTAAGAAAGAACACCCATGAACCTAATGTCTTAAGGTTTTGGATTGAAGGTGGTATCATTCTTTTGTGTGAGTCTCACTCATATCTCAAATTGTTTGAGATCTCCTTAGTGTTTCTCCTCTCGGGTTTCCCAGCAAAATGATACTGTGTATAACTATCTTCTATGATAAATACACATCATGTAATGGCTTCTTTTCCACCAACTGCAGGTTCCTTTTTTCTCGCAAATGGATGATCAGCTACTTGATGCAATATGCGAGAGATTGGTATCATCCTTGAGTACTCAAGGTACGTACATAGTCAGAGAAGGAGATCCGGTTACAGAGATGCTCTTTATCATCAGAGGGAGACTTGAAAGTTCAACCACAAATGGAGGCAGAACTGGTTTCTTCAACTCCATTACCTTGAGGCCTGGTGATTTCTGTGGAGAAGAGCTACTTGCTTGGGCATTGCTTCCAAAATCCACTCTCAACTTACCTTCTTCTACAAGAACTGTTAAAGCCCTTGTAGAAGTTGAAGCCTTTGCACTAAGAGCAGAAGATCTTAAATTTGTGGCCAATCAGTTTAGACGTCTCCACAGCAAGAAGTTACAGCACACTTTCCGTTTCTACTCTCACCATTGGAGGACATGGGCAACATGCTTCATTCAGGCTGCTTGGCGCCGGTTCAAGAAGAGAATGTTGGCCAAGAGCCTTAGCTTGAGGGAATGCCAGTCCTTCAACCACGATGAACATAATGAAGAAGAGCACAGTGCAGTGACTTCAAGCACTGCACAAGTAAAACAAAACTTAGGTGTCACTATACTGGCTTCAAGGTTTGCTGCAAACACAAAGAGAGGAGTTCAGAAGATCAAGGATGTAGAGCTGCCCAAGTTGCAAAAGCCTGAAGAGCCAGACTTTTCAGTAGAGCCTGATGATGATTAGTTCAGCACTGCTATGTCTAGAGTTCCATGACCATCTTTGAGAGTTAAAAATCATTATTCCTCACACAAATAATTCGGGTCCATAACTACAATACTTGTGCATTATTTGTTTGTTGATGGAGAAGCTTTCAGGTTTTCTCTTAGCCTGACCTTCTTTTTGGGGTGGTACAGCTCTTAGCCTATACTTCACCACTTGCTTTATTATGTGTGATCATATCTCAGTGAACATAGTTGATGTCAATACGCATCAACTTCTAGCAAGAAGTTGCCTTTTTGTGTTTGAAGCTAGGTACATCTTCACAAAAAACGATTTTTATCTTGTATATTACAGTTACCTGACATGCCACCTGTATATTACACTTCACATTGTTCTTGCTTGTATACTTTTCTACTTGTTCCCGTCTTACCACATAGTTCTGATTCTTGCTTTTCCCTTTTCATTGTAATTTAAATATACAATTTATTTTGATTACTGTGAAGACTTAAAGAATTGTCATAACGATTTTTGAAGTTATATTCTGACTAAAAGGATTTAGCAGATGAGATTGGCAAACCACTTGTGAAGGCAAAAATTTATATTATTAATTCCCCAGCTTTATGCGGGGTGTTCAATATTATGACCGACATATCCATCCAAAGAAATGGGCCTATTTTGTACTTGCTTGCTATTGGCAGTTGGATAAGTTATGGCATCAACAGATTCAGCACCATCAACTTTTTGGGTCAGTGATATTAATCTCACACATTAGAAATCGGTTTTAAGAACGTGAATCTATTGGAGGGACCACTTCAGAAAATGATCAAGCCACTTAAGCTTGTCTCCACCATTTGCCTGCCGACACCATTTTATTTACCCGGTTATAGCCATGCAATTAAAACACAAGAAAATTGCCAAAGTAACAGAGAACAAAGGGATGGGGAAGAGTTGGAAGAATAAAATTTATTGTTTAATTAGATAACAATGAATGTACAGAAAGATGTCCTGTATTACACACTCTATTTACCATGAAGGCACCTCTGATTCGACATATATCAAGCTAGATGCACTACACCCAGACATTTGGAAACAGAACTTCCAGTACCCAATAACACAATAAAGAAAATTGAAGACTTTATACACTTCCTATACCAGTAAACAATAATTCAATACCTGTAAGAGTACAATGTGAGTAGTGCCTATAAGAAATACTTGCGATGAATCGTGTGAATGCAAAATGGATATAGAGTTGGATAACTGAGGAACCTTGCTTCAGTACTTGCAATCAATTATGTGTTTGATAGACCTGTACTGCGAATTTTTGAAAGAAAGTAAGGATTTAACTATACTTCATTGTTCATTTTTGTTGCTGGACTGCAACTTGGCTGATAAACCAGTAGAAGGTGTTTTCCATTTATAGTCTCTTTTAGGCTGTTTTGAATGAAAACTAGCTCATCTGCTCTCCAATCAAATCAAGCCCCACAAGGAGGAAGGTCACCCCTTGGAAAAGTAGAAAGTAGAAGTGAACTCCTTGTGCAGATAACAGACTCCTGATAGAAGCTGTGAGAAGGAGGAATGCCAAAGTTAGCTCCTTTTTATATATCTTATTAGTTTTCTTGACAGTTGTTGGAGCTGCTTCTTTGTGCTCCACAAACTTTTGTGACTCTATAAGGTCACTGTCGGAAGCTCCTTTATGAATCTTTTGTCGTTCTATTGACTTGGTTTCCCTTTCTTCAGCAGCCAGTAAATCAGACTCTGATGACCTGCCAGCTTTCTTTGTGACAACCCATTCATAGGAGCTGCCTAATTGGAAAAGCCCAGATACCATTGCATTGAATTTGGTGACGGACATGGTGTTTTCGAAAAGGAGGTAGGGAACAATGAAAGGAAAAGATTTTGGAGCAGGAAGAATGTTAAGAAGTGACATACATACAGGCACATAGCAGATCACCCACAAGGGAAGCTCTGCCTCTGGTACAAACATGGTTAGAGGAAGAATTATGCAAAATAAGGTGAAGGAGTAAAAGGGAAGGATCAGTTTCCTCAACAGAAAAAATAGCAGGATTAAGTTTGCTTTCTTCCATGCAGACACCTGCAGTTAAAGAGAATTTTAAAGTTTTTATGCAGTGCATATTATAAACCACAATCCTAAGTTATCAGAATATGTTTTTCTTCATCACTACTCTAATTAGTACTTCAAGATGAGTATCAGATATACCTTAGATTTCACAATTGCCGGAAGACACAACCTAAAAAGTTGCATGGGACCTGAATGCCAGCGGTGTTGCTGCTTCCTATAAGCTTCATATGACTCAGGAACTTCACACGGTACCTAAAAATTTACAGATTTAAGAAATTCACGAGTACTCCAGAGATTTCAGGTGAACATAGAAGTCACAGTTCACAAAGGTGACATAACTAATCATAGCATGCATATACAAGAATACTACTCTACAAGTGCGTTATCCACTTGAAAAAGAAATGAGATATGGATGGAAAAGGTTGTTATCTATGATCACCTTTACATCATTTAGGAAGATAAATTTCCAACCATTGAGATGAGCTCGGACAGCAATGTCCATATCTTCTACAGTTGTCCTCTCTAGCCAGCCCCCAGACTCTTCTAGGGCCTTGATTCTCCAAACACCAGCGGTTCCATTGAAACCAAAAAAATTGAGAAATACCCCATTCACCTGCTGTTCTACCTCAAAATGAAAGCATAAGTTTATGTTTTGGAGACGAGTCAATAAATTCTCATCCTTGTTCACAAAAGACCATCTAGCTTGGACCAATCCTAGTTCGGGATTGTCCTGTAATAAAAAAGCATTTGCAAGATATTAAAGTATGTTAAACATGCTTTCCAATAATTTTTCTGAATATGTTAGACTTCTTCACTCAACCTTGAAATGTGGCACAGTTCGCTTAAGAAAATCAGGATTTGGTTGAAAGTCTGCATCAAAAATTGCAACAAACTCGTAGTCTTTCACATAGTCACAGCTCATTGCAGAGTTAAGATTTCCGGCTTTATATCCAGTCCTTATTAGGCGATGCCTATAGATTATATTGATTCCCTTTTGGCTCCATTTAGAGACCTCTGCCTTAATTAACCACTGTAAGCTCTCATCATCAGAATCATCAAGTACTTGAATCAGTAAACGATCCCTTGGCCAATCAATACCGCAGACTGCAGAAATAGATTGCTCATACACCTGCATAAAATCAGTGCATGCAAAGTAAGAAAATTATCTGTTTATCAAGTGAACTTATATGTTGTCACACATAATAGGAGTTAAAAATTACTCCAGTGAACAAACATCATGAGGAAACTGCTCCCTTCTTGATTACTAAGGTGGTGTCTATTTCAGAAACCGAAAATAATGATTCCAATGTCAAGTATCGACCTAGATGGAACTAGATGTCCTCATGCCAGATTATAAATTAACTTGGCTCCTATTTTCCATATATTTTTTTAACGTGCATTCATACAGTTCATAAGCATTGCAAAAAGGGTAATCCGAACATTCTAATCACTAAGTTCTATTTTATTATGACATTTGCAAAATTTATTCCTGGCTTACATAAATACAAGCTAAAACTAATATATTGAATTCGCTGCAAGATTACTGCTAAAAAAACAACTTGAGTTAGCACAAATGGAATGTAGAAGTTCGATGTAGTTCATACCTCCCTCTCATTGCACATTGGAATTTGAACCAGAACCATGGGATAATTGCTTGCAGATCCTTCAACATCGTCACTCTTGAACGGATCCCCATCAATCTTTGGCTTGACCTTCCTGTATTTGATCCAAAAGCACCCCAAACAAAGGAGCATGCGATCCACAGACTGGATAAGAAACAAAACAACACAAAATTTGGAAAGTGCCTGTATAGGAGGAGCAATGTACTCAGCACGAAACGTCAACCAAGAAACATAAGCCAAGTGGAGCAATCCTTTCAAATCAGAAGTACGAGGAATGTGCAAAGTGGGGTTCCCAAAATGCCAACCTTGAAGGTAAGCAACAACCTCAAAGGCCAGAACTGCCAAGGATGTCACTAGGAACACTCTAATGACTCCAAACAGCAACCTACCTTTTTCCAACTTGTCACTCTCACACTCACTCTCCATAGCCACCCCTTGTCCATGAATCAACCTCTTCTTAATGGCCCCCAGCAACGCCCAAAGCACAGTGGCAAACCAAGTGACACAGCCAACAGCACGGTGAGCCCTGAGAAGCAACACCCATGTGACTTGCTTAGCATTCTTGCCACGGCTTTTCTCCACTGGCCTGAATGCAGCATCTGCACCATTGATCTCCACAACAGAGAAAGTGGGGTTCTCCATTTTCACCACCACCGGTGTTCCCTTTTGTGTATCCTTGGTCCACCAATTGGAAAAGTCCAACCTTGGAGCCATTTCCACACAATGGTGAACTCACACAGATTCACACTTCACACACTGAACCACACAAGTATGTTACTCAGGGCAAGGACTCAACACACCAACTTCATCAATATTTTCTAGCACACATAGTAAAGACTAAAGGGAAAAGACTCAGATCTGGAAATTCATGAAAAACACTGCCCTAGATTCGTGGTTGCTCTTATTGGATGGAACCCTCTTGAAGGCTCAGCATTTAACAAAATGCAACACATAAAAGCCTATAACGTGAATAGAGTGAGGCTCTTTTGTACTTCCAAGGAAATCTAGAAGGCACCTAACATGGGAAAGTCACATTATGAGGGAAGGTATCAGCAGCTGTAAGACTAAGACGCTAACTTCCAAGTTGGTTTCCCTCACTAAATTCACTTACCATTCCCATCCACTTTGACTCCAAAGAAAAAAAAAAATACAAAAGAATAGCAGAACTTTTTTTCCTACAAACACCTTTCAGTCATGTTTGAGAATAGTAAACTAATTATAGAAATGCAAAACTTGATCTTTAGTTTTATTTAAACAGTTGTATCAGTTTATTTAAACAGTTGTGTCAGTGGTTACAGTGTGTTCACGGAATCCTCTAAGCTAGGCAAATTAAACTTGGACTGAGAAATTCACATGAAGGAAACATAGTTGAATGATTGACTGCAAGTAAAAGTAATAGTTTAGAGCATATTATAATTTTAACATCAAAATGAAAAAAAAATGCATAGCAGATCAACTAGTTGGAAGATAAGATTGAAGATTCCAGGTGCAATGTGATTTATGAGAGTGGCTAAATATTTTGAATGATAAAAGAACAGTGTGTTCACGGAATCCTCTAAGCTAGGCAAATTAAACTTGGACTGAGAAATTCACATGAAGGAAACATAGTTGAATGATTGACTGCAAGTAAAAGTAATAGTTTAGAGCATATTATAATTTTAACATCAAAATGAAAAAAAAATGCATAGCAGATCAACTAGTTGGAAGATAAGATTGAAGATTCCAGGTGCAATGTGATTTATGAGAGTGGCTAAATATTTTGAATGATAAAAGAACAACTGTGATAAAGGTAATAATAGCAATAATGCCAATAACCAAAGGTGGGGATGAGACGCGTGTGAAAGGCTAAAAAGGGAACGGTGACTATTAAAAAGACCATCAAGACCAAAGCAAACTTTGCAAATGACATAAGCCAAGCCATCATCACTGTTTAGACCTTTTACTTTTAATTATTGCTTGCAAAAGATGCCTCCATTTGGATTATTAGAGGCCAAGAGGGGCTAATCTGCATTCTGTAAAAACCAAAACTTTTTTTAATGGAAGCTTCTTCAAGAATATTCCTTTAGTCCCTTCTTTTTACATTACCAGGAGACAAAACAAGAACAAGGGTAAAAACTAGAAAAATAAAAATTGTCACAAAAAAACCTCACATAAACTCTGGTCCCACTAGGGGAACCCCATGTTACCCAAAATTGTAGGATAAGCATTGTGAAAGTGCTGACATGCATTGTGTTATTTGTGAAAAACTGAAATGAAAATTGGACAGATAAATTAAGAAATAGCAGGACAGTACAGAACAGCTTTTTGTGTTGGATCTGAAGTCTAAGTGGATATGTTGGTATGCACTTCAAGTATTTAGTTGTCACCAGAAGAACATAATTAATTAATGCAAATCCAACCAGAGTAATAAAGGGCCACCAGTGTAGGATAAGCAAACAACTGAGAAGTATTTATTGCAGTGGCCATTTTCACCAAATAATGAGGTTAGTAATTGATAATTAGATATAATACATGTGGATAAAATTAATTTGATGCAAAATGGAGTAACTAGACATATAATCTATCAGAGATTACTACCAAGTCTGCTAAAGCTGCATGTTCACGTTTTTGTTCATTTTTGTGGTATCTTATCTTATCTCGTTATCATATGACTGAAGTGAGCACTCACCCTTTTATATCTGCTAGTAGTTGTTGCATAAATAACCTCAGAATGGCACTGTATATATATCAGTGTAGATTTGCCATGTGTATAGAATATAGATAGATCTTACAAGCTTGGAAGTTGGAAGGTTAGGGTAGGTAAATGCCATTTGAAGATATTTAATTTTAGGAATAAATGGAAGATTCACCAGAAGAGATTAATGGCAATTTTTTTGGCAAAAAATAAATACTATACTATATAGTATATGATATAAGTATAACAGATGTGTTTCTCCAGTTAAATAAGTTACTATAAGTTATTCTTTAATAAGAATGGAAATAAAATAGAGGCTACATTTTGGATATGGAATTACACCAAACATATATATTTTAAGTAAAATATAAATTAAGGCATAACTGTTACTTTATGTATATAGTCATGAATTTAAACTAGTTACTAATTGTGTCATTTGATTTCACCAATAGAAATAAATTACAATGTGTTTAAGTAAAGAATGAACATTGAAAAAAATTATAACTTTAGAGAAAGGAAAACAAAAAAAAGAAAAGAAAGAAAAAAAAAGAGAAAAAAGTTAAAAGATATCAATGTTTAAATATCCATATTAAAACAAATGTTCGTAAATATGTAAAAGAAAGTTTCACCGTGTATTTACAATATTAATGAAAATAATAAAAGTTAAAAAAAGATTTTAAAATAGTGTAATTCATATATTTTAAAAATTAAAAAATATATATCAAAAGGGAGACATAAATATGAGTGGGAGGGGCTCTAAAACAAAAATCTCTCCCTCTTCTGTCCCTTTCAAAATTTTGAATTAAACATGTAAAACTAAAAAAAAAAATCCCCTCTTCTTTCCTTTTCTTTCAACGCAATATAAGAAAATATTACTAAAATCTTTAAGACTCGTTAAAAATATAATTAATTATTAAAAATATATAATAAATTTAATTTTTAAAAGTAAGTTATGAGATAACTTTGGAAAAAATTAGGGATTCTTTTTCTTAAAAACGGGTCATTTAATTTGTCTAGTTTGTCATTATCATGGCTTTGTCTCCTAATTATCAATCATTTGTTGTTTTCATTAATTAGCCTTGTCTGACCAATTTAAAATCTATTGGAGTATTTAGTACCTAAATGTTTAAAAAATAATTTATTTATTTATAAAATATCAAATACCATAAATATTACCTGTTAATTTTTTAAGCATTTTATTCATGGGAAAGTATGTTTATTACCTATTATGCTTCTTAAATATTGTACGCATTATTTTCTTTCTTTGATTCTTTATAATTATACAAATGAAAAATATACACGAGTTAATATGATTAATTACGAACAATATATAGATAATATTAATAATATTGTTAGTTCAGTGAAAGAACTTTTTGAAAAATAAAGTTAATAATGTCTTCAAAAAAGTTAAATGGACTATTTAATTGGACTGACTAAATTAAATAGAAAATTATTGTGATATACTTTGATGAATTCTATATTTTATGAAGTTCAAAAATTAGATAAATATGTATCAGTTCAGATAAATTTGGGCAAACCGTGATTCTAAGAATAATGTAAAATAAACATAAACCCTAAACCCTAAAATTATGAGTAATTCAAAAAATAATATATATATATATAAAAGTCTTTTAAAAGAATTGAGTTACAAAGTGAGTTTTACACGCAAATTGACCAACCTTAACCTGGGATCTTCAACATGTAGTTTTATATTAAACTAATGTGAAATTTGATGAACAATGATACAAGTAATTGCGACATTTTTCAAACTGAAAGAGCTACACATACCTTTATTCTTTAGAGTTGATATAGATGTTTCTTTGAGAACAATGAAAGGTATTTTAGCTTGCTTGAAGATGGTTAAAAGAAAAAGAAAGAAAAAAAGGTGTGTGATGGCTTTTGTAACAGTAGTGTGATGAACACTGGTAGATCTGGCATTGTTGCATGTGAGACTAGGTTGGCCCGACAACCTAAAATCTTGACAGACACCGTCTTAGCTGGGTTTCAACAATTGATTTGAAGTATGAATGAAAGTGTGCATCACTGTGTAGAAGCTGTTCTTGTTTGCCCATTCTAATCTCTGTCTCATGTTTGGTGTATGCCTCAATCATGTGTGCCACAGCCACTGCCTAATTCATTTTCTCACCTTTATCTTCCATCAATCATCACTTCTTTTCTACACTAAACTACTGTAGTTACAATCCAAAAAGTTATAAATTAAGGAACAGAAAAATGTTTAAGACACATTCTTAGTATTTGAAGTAATAAATGATAATTTAATTTTAACCCTAGATATAGTAATTGTTATCCCAACCTTATTGACTACTGCTCCAAAGAAGCATAACTTTCATTACGGTGACATGTGAATACTAAATGTCCTCATGCCAAAAGATATTATTCTTATCTTAAGGTAAGAGGAAAATCTGTAAGACAATTTTTTATGAATTCTTGTGATGCTCAAAGGAAAATGGCAAAAAAAGTATTCGTGATGAGAAGATTTTAAAGGAAACTAACCAACCACACACGGAGAAAGGCTCCTATAACATTAAGAAATTTGGAAGTATGAATCTAATGTTTCAAAGGTTATCATTAATATAGAGTGACAAAAATTAAGTAGACCAAATTATTATATGGTGACATTGAGATGTTACGTTTTTAAGTATAAAGACTAATAACCATAGCTTTTAATTTTATTGCAAATATTCGATACAAACAATTACTAAAAGAATCAAGATCACCAATTCCATTTTCAATAAGATAATTAATCAGTTTGGCTAAATCATAATAAAAAAGTTTGATTCTAACCGCTTGATCGTCATATCGATTAAATATAAAGTTGTAAATATAAAGTTGGAAGGCTAAGTTAAATGTTTAGTTTTCTTTTTAATAAATTATATGACAAACTCAAAAATTAAGTCTCTAGTGGGGCAACTGAATTAAATTTCACACTATTCTGTCTTTTTTTCAATATTCTATAAAGTCATATTTATAATTAATTAAAATAATATTAATAAAAAAAACACATCACGTAGCCAGCAGCCTTTGTTTTGAAGAGAACCGCAGACAGAGCACGAGGTAGAGGACATAGATGCCACAACAAACCTTTAATTATATCTAATATCATGTATTCATTCTTTCCTACATTGTTCTTACTCCTCCTCTCTGCACGTGTTCATGCGCATGCACGTAGGACACCCTACATAAGATGTTCACAATCTAATCATCATTTTCTTCTAATTTTAACCTTAATTAACACTTTTTACATGTTAATTTAAACTTGATAGTGTTGAAATCATTTTATATAGTCAATCACCAACACGTGTAGATAAAAAATGTTAAGGCACTTAGCACTATGAGATTGTTCTACGTTTGGTAGCCTTTCATTCTCTAATCCTAGTGAGGCCAAATTTTCTTTAATTAATTTGGTTGCCTTTTGGGATTAAAACAAACAAACTTTATATGAGAGTGTATTCTGAGAAATGGTAGTTGCATATCTTTCGATATTTTCTTTCTCACCTACTCTTATTTATTAGCTGAAATTTGTGTGGCTCATTCTTACTCTCTATTTTAGCCAATTTCATTTTCAAATTACTACTTTTATACATCCACAACAAGTACTACGCATATAATAATTAATTAATTTCACATTTTAGTAGAATTGTGATGTGTTATTTAAATTAATTATAAAAATTTAAAATATAATATTCTTATTAAAAATGACAGTGTTCTCAATAATTGAGTTAAAAGGCCGTTAATTAAATATATTGAGACTTAGATTTCATTGAAATATAAAAAGTTTCAATTATAATTTTAATCCAGTAATGCATTAACAATATTTTCCGTGCGAAGTTTAACAGCTAAAAAAAATCTACGATTAGTTTAAAGCTTTCTAACAATGAGGAAACGAAAAATAATTTGTACAAAATGTTAAAAAATTAAAGAAATATACATTCTTGATGGCCTTATAAAATTGAAACGAAATGTAAATAAAATATGGATTATAAATTCACAACAAAAATCAAAAGACATATGATAAGAAGAGTTAAATAAACTTTAACATTCATGTTTAACAAAATTAAAGCCTAAAAGAGTATTGAAAATAAGCTTTTTATTTTTCTAATACCCTGTCAACCTTTTTAAGGATAAGGCCTCCCATATTTTTCAAATAATTGAAAGATTATTTAATCTTCTACGTACAACTTTGGACTTGGAGTGTGTTTTGCGACTTCAACACTCATTTTCCCACATCGCATAAACAACTTAACCGTGAAATTTACGCATTCCAATTCATTGCCTGTAAAATCACACTTTTTCACATCATTTTATTTATGGGAAACTTTCTTTGATCTTATTTGGCAATGTTTAATAAATAAGTTTTTCTTACTAGATTCTTCTTTTTTTTGAAATAATGTTTGGTGTAACATTTTTTTTAAATACTAATATTTAAACTTCTATATATATTTTTTAATTTTTAAATTATTGATTTTTTTTTTAATATTTTCTATACAAGGTCAAATTATATTATATTTTTTTTCTTATTCATCCATAACGTTTGTATTATTTATTTGCATGAGACCGAATTTTCTTACTTTTACCTTTTTATTACACAACATATTGATATTCATAAATAGTATTTTTCCTACTTTACTATTCATTTGTTATATTTTATAGTACGCTACCTATTTTAAAGATTACGTCATTTCCAATGTTTATTTTTATTATTTTGATATTCGACTTCAAGATATTAAAACTGATATTAATACCTAATATTTGTTATATTATGCTATTTTTTTTACCATTACATACTACATTATTTTCTCATCTTTTCCACCATGAATTATGCTGTTATTGGGCCTATTAACCCGATTTCTCTTTTACATGTAAATTATTGCTATTGGGCCTATGTTGTTTCCCTCTTTTTTAATAAATATGGACACTGTACACTTCCTATTTGAAGTGTTCACAGTACGCATTTATTATGCATAATTACAAACCAAAACACTTGATAAGTGTCAAAATGGCGTATAAATTATCACCAAATATAAGGGCAAAAAAATAGACCGCTTACAAAATTCTGGTAAGCATTTGAATAATAAAAGTACAATTATTTTACTCAATTCTGAATATCATGTGAGTATTACTACATCAGAGGCTCAGACTATGTGAGCCTGCAATTACTGTAAAATTATAAGAAAAAAAATTAACTACACTATCAGTCCTTACAATCAAGTAAATAAAAGTAAAGAAACAATTCATGTAACTGTTAGTTTGCACCGCAACTTATCAATATCACTTCTATTTACGATGAGCCTCCACATCAGGTGCAAGCTTCATCGTCTTACTTCTTTTCTGCTGATATTTGGCAAACGAATACCACACACCGCCAGCTGAATTGATAACCAATCCAGTCACATTCAAAGCATGGACTTGAACACCACCCAGTAAAAAGAAACCAAGGGTCTGAAGAAGCAACCATCAACGGGTTTAATGCTTGCAGTTAAAACTAGATATAAATGAACATAAAGGGTATGCAAGCAAATTAAACTACCAAAAAAAAAAAAAGATGGATAGATATGCATATGTGTGAATGTGACCTGCTGTGACAGATTTTCTATGGCAAACTCATAATCACTCATAGCTTACCGTGGAAACAACCCCTTTGAGAACGCCAACAATAGTTGTAGTTAAGGCTGAATTAACAATTGTACACAAGAACATGGTGAAGTTGAGAACAATGCCCATCACCAATGAAAGAATAAGAACCATCAAAAATGAAAAAGAATAACTCTGCAAAGGAAAACAAAATATTAGCTTTGGCGTCACTTTATAACTAAATAAAACATGATACAGCTTTGCCATATAATTAAATACTGCAGATTTTTAGCTTTTCCAGAATATGTCGCAAGCTATGGCTCCAGCTGTCAACCATCAAAACGGCGTTTTTATGATCCTTCCACAAAATGATTACTAAGAATACACTTTGTCAGCACTTTAAAGTGAATCAAGTAATCTATTGATTTAATTTACAGTTGTAAAACATCTGATATATAAAAGGTCAATTGTTTTATGAAAGCAAAACGGACCCAGATCCTGCCAAAATCAAAAGTTGCTGCTTTGTCTTGTTTTCCACCATACATCAAGTGATCTTAACCTCACACCGGCCCCGTTCTTTTTCCTAGTTTGTAGAAACATGCCCAATCCTAAGAAACTCAAAAGTCACATGCCCAATGGACCAATACATAGAAAATTTGCACAAAACTAATAAGCAGACAATATCAGTAAGAGGAAGGAAATATTAGTGCATACATAATTTATTTTTAATTATCCAACAACATAGAAAAACTATCATTAGTAAATGAACAATTTTGCTGTTCGGGATTAAATATAGCTATCACTGAGGCATTTACCATTTCCCTGTGAAATAGTTGGATTTATTTGATTGTATATATAAACAGATAAGATTTAAAAATGTCCAAGCATTCAATTCATTCTAGCATAATCATGAATCGATCCAAATACCAAGAACCAGGTTAAGATTCTGACCTTTGCAAATAATAAAGATAAAGAATTTGGGAATTCCCCAGTGACTATGATGAGAAACATCAAAAATGGAAGAGATAAAAAGCTGTTATAGAACATGATTTCCAATGATGAAAGTCCATCCTCGGCACCAGATTTTTCCACCAGCACAAGGTACATGGTCTGCATATATGAGTAAGCAGCACTATGAACAAACAGTGCAAAATTACAGTGTCGATTCATTATAAAATTAAGATTTAAGAACAATGATACATCAGCATATCACCTGAAAAAAAACGGAAACAAAAGCCATGCTATACCCAAAAAGATCAAAGGAAAAGTCTCCAAGGGCAGCAATGAGACATCCAGCAGCAATCAACATAACTGAAAGAACCACCTGAAATTTGACAGAAAATTAGATATATTAAGATTTATCAGCTCAAGAGTGGAAAGAACGAAATGCTACCAATCATTATAATTCACACCCAAGGCTAATCAACTGTGGCATTAGACCCGCATACACTTTATATTGTACAAGAAAATGAACAAAGCTTTACATACTGTTCATTGTTAATAAGCTACCATACCCAATTTTAGAGTCCACCAACTATCAGTATTTCCACAAGAAGATCAAAGTTTATTCTTGTTTCCTGCACTACCTAATTGTTAACAACATTTAAATTCCGTTACCAATGGTTCGTCTCCCTTTTCTAAAAAAAACACTCTTGTTGCAACTTAGCTCAACCAATAACTTTCACATTCTGTAATTCACATAGCTACACTATTTTGATAACGTGACAGAATGAATAAAACCCCAAATAACAACCGATACCTGAGCCGTAGGTCTCCCCTTTCCTGAGAAGTACCCGGCAATAAGTACAGCAAGTGGCGTAAGCCTCTTGATCGCAATATACATTGGGATATTGACTCCTTTCAAACTGGCCAAAGCAAAAGCCACATTGGCATTATAGAAGATTGAAAGCGGGAGCAGTCGCTTGGCCGTTGTCATATCCAGTCCTCTTGCCGTCGTGTATCCCATATTTCTACCAACGTGAATAAGCAAAGAGGTAGCCAATTGCTGAAAAACACAAACGCCGTCACTAACATTGGTAAACAAAAATCCAACAACAATAAACAGAATCTGTTATTTTGTCAGCAAAGTCAATACCTGCAAAGTGAGAAGAGTCATGGAATATGCATACTGCATAAGAACAGCCTTGTTGATAAAAACCATAGCCATGGAGGCAAGTCCATATGCCACAGCCGATAACAAACTACGTGAAAACAAAATCTCAGTCATGGAAGCTATTATCTACCCTTCAATATTCACAATTTTTAAGAGCAAAATTCAGCGATCGAATGCTAATACACAAGTAGTAATTGAGGCAGTGTGAGAGACGCTTATTGAAAAGGAGAATCGAATTGAGCGAAAGAATGAGGAAAAAGAGAAGCATGTGGAAAACCTTGACAAGGAGCTGGTTTCTGCATCTGCACGGATCTCCATGAGTAACGAATGGCGAAAACGAGATCCAATAAATCAAAGATTAAGAACAGAACAGAGCCTGGAGAAAATAAATAAAGCAATTAAATATATAATTAGGATTGTAAATAGAATAATAATTGAGATGGGCGAGGTTACATGGTGTCTGCGGGTGAAGAGAAAGGTGAAAGGATGAGGAAATAGGAAAAAAGAGAAGAAAGAGACAAAGTGAGAGAAGAAAAAATAAAAAAAGTGACACAGCTGGCGTAGAATGGCGTTTCATGTTCGCAGTTGACATGCACCAAACTTCTTCATCTCATTCCATCACTGTCACTCACCAATCCCTATACAAAAATGTGAAAAAAAAAATTAAAAAAATAGTGAAATTTATGAAGTAAATAAATTACTAGTTAAAATTATAATAGTAAATTACATTAAATAACTTCCAATGTCTATGACTCACTAATTTCATACGTTATTTTTTAAAAAGTTAAATAAACACTAATTCTAAACTATGAGAAGCATTCACGAACTAACGCTTTTTTCAAAGTCAAACTAGTTATTAATATGCTAATTAGTTAATATTTTTTATATATTAAAAGTTTGGGTAACTTTTAACATTACATGTAATGAAAATAATATAAATAAATTTTGACGATTACTAATGAGTTTCATTCTATTGTATTAGGTTGAATAGTCATTTACATCGTTAGAAACATATTATCTTCTATCTAGTTTTTAAAATATAATATTTTATTATTTATATCAATTTTGGAATTAGTGAGTTTTATTAATTTAATTTTTTTATATGACATATTAAGAGAGACTCTCACATTATTTTTTACTATTTTTTAAGTGAATAAAGTATAATAAAAAAAGTAGTCTTTAATGGTAAAAATGTCTTTTACATTTTCTTTTCATTAAAGAAAATTTATTTTCCATTTTTGTTCTTCTTTCCTTTTCATGCTTACGTCTTTTCTTCTACTTCATTTTTTCAATATTTTTCTTCGTCTCTGGAAGCTAAGGTTCCAGGTATAAATTCCATCAAATAACAAAATGTTATTTTTATTTCAATTTAGTTTTCGTGTGTACTTATTAACATTTAATTTAATCCTTATAAGGCTATAGTTATTTTTCTCATCCAATTGTATCAAATTTCAAAATATATAAATGTGACGGAGATAAAGATTAAGAATAAGGAAGAAGACGAGTACAATAAATTTAGTAACTTGCTATAGGCTAAATTTTTAAAAAAATAAATAAAAATATGAAAAAGAAGTGACATATACGTAGAAATAGAAACTAAAAAAAAAGGAAAAGATAAAAATGACAAAAAAAGAAAGAAGAAGGAGAAAATGAAAGAGGGTGAAAAAGAAAAAAAAAATAAGAACTAGACACGAAAAGAAAAATAATAAACTTATTAGAGCATTACAAATTAAATTTAATGTTATAGTTTAGTTTAATTTATCTCAGTCCTGTAGAATATATAGTTAGATTTGACAAATCACACAAAAATTAGTTCATTTCTTCATAGAGACTGATGTGAATAATAAAGAAACGATTTTTGAATTTCAATACACCCAAAAATAAAATAGGACACACTAAATATTTTAAAGATCTAAAAGATATTTAACCAATAAACTTTTATCATAAAAGGTTTGCATGATGAGTGAATTATATTATTTTTAACATGACTTTCTAAATCATTTATTATAAAAATGAAAAAAATTAATATCATAATTTAATATTAGCATAAAAGAACTTTACATGGTGAGTGCATTGCATTATAAAAAAGGCTAACATAATTTTTTTTCTCTTGCCATTCCATTCTTCATATTTTGATCTCACAGCAAAAAAAAATGTTTTTGATGATTTAACTTTATATTGTAATTATCCAAAACATTATTTTGTCAAACTAAAATCAATATAGTTAATGTTTTCATTTTAAAATAAATGGTTTTGATATAATAGGTGCTGTAAACCATCACAATGGTTTATAGCAAAATATTATCATTATATTTAACTTTATATATTCATTATCCAATGTTATTTTGTCAAACTAAAATCAATATAGTCAATATTTTCATTTTAAAATAAATGGTTTTGATATAATAGGTGCTATAAACCATCACAATGCTTACATTAGTTATTAAAACACATTAAGTTATAAATTTTTTAATTTAAATATAATGACATTTTTTTTACATTAATGGTATAATAAAGAGTAAAAATTATCACAAATTTAATTTAATTATATTTAAAATAAGTTTTCATGGCATACCTCCAAGAATGATTAGAGTAATTACACTATCATTGTTATAATGATACTTTCAATACTCAACTTCACTTTCATATTCCGTCTTACCAACATCATTAGACCTAAAATTCTTCCTTAGGTTTTTCTTCTTTTATATTTCAGACAATCTAAATTAACTTTACAATCACTCAAAACAATTTTTTTTTTCAAATTTTGACATAGATAATAAGAGGAATTGACTAATCTTTAGAAATTAGAGTGAGAGGGATTGAAATTCTAATAATTGTGGGATTTTGCATATTTGGAATTGGATTTTGTTAATGAATTTATGTTTGCATATGTGAGTGTTTAGTAGGTCTATTTTTGTATTTGGATCATGCATATATTTTTTAGAGTTTTTGCATCACTTGGACTGGTTTTTTGTGTTTGAAACTTCAACAATAATTATATTATTTTAAGGAAAAAATAAAACATGTAATGACAAAACCTCTTATAATAAAAATATTATCAATGTTTATTTTAAATAATAAAAACCAATTTCATTTATGTTTAAAACTTAAATGTCCAAATGATAATTTTGAATACAACAAAAAAAAAAAAAAAAATATTATATAAATATAATACATATATATATATATATATATATATATATATATATATATATATATATTATTTTAGTTTCTTCAAAAAGGAGTATTTATTACTTGACAAGGCTTAGAAAGTAATATCATAACTGAAAGAATAAATTTAATGGTTAATATTAAGTGTACATGCGTAATAATTTATGAATGTTAGAACACTAATGATAATTTTTATCAATAATTTTATTTATTTTTTAAATTTGAAATTAGTCTATACTACATAATTTTATAAACCCAGGAAAAAGTTATTTCTTAGGATGGTAAGACTTTTGTGCAATAAAGTATTATAATTGTTTAAATCTATTTTAAAATATAAAATCAATTTACGTTTTATCATAGTTAATATTGAGATACGAAAAATTTGAATAATAATTTAAAAACTAAATTCTCATTTTATCAAGTAACATAAGTAATATATTATTACTGGTAGGAGAGAGATTCATATGTTTATATTTTTTAAGAAAATAAAAATTAATATTAATTTGTATTATAGTGTATTTTAAAGGATATAAATTATTTGTAATGTGTTTTATTGTTGAGATATTATAGTTATTTTTAGCATTTTAATAGTTTACTCCTATTATTTATTTTTATAATTTTAAAATATAATTAAAAATAAAAAATAGATAATATGTACACTAAGTGGGATATTATAAATATTTTATTTTTTATTATTTGTTTAATTTTAAAATATAATTAACGATAATCATATCAAATAAATAAATTCATTCATATATTCTTGTAGTTTTTTATTTTAAAATATAATTATGAATAAAATAAAGATATGATCAAATAAGCAAATTGATTTATATACTTTTGTAATCATTTTTAAAAATTTTTAAAATATAATTAAAGAGGAAATAAGAATATAAAATATGTGTACTAAATCAAATGAGAAAATTTATACATAATTTATATCCATTATTCTTGTTTTTATTTTTATTTAAAATATATTTATAAATAACATAAAAATACAAATATGTAAACTAAATAAAAAATTATGATTATGTATTATTATATTATTTAAATTAAAATAAAATAAAAATATGAAATATGTATAGCAATGCATATTTTATTTTATTATTTGAAAATATATAAAACTACGAAAAAAATGATTTTTAACATGCAGCATATTTCATAAATATATTGAAACACTTATTGAATATATTACAAAATATATAAACAAATTATTCTATTTTTGTGCATTGAACACGTCTCAAAGTATGTATTTATGATACAATTCCAAAATGTGAATCCATATAGTCCCCAAATCAATGAATGAACAATCTTGTATGTCTCTTAAGACTTTCCTGATTAACTATATTTTAAGTTGCAGTCACCCAGTTCAGACTTCATTTGACTCTTATCACATAGTAATGTTTATTTATTTGATTCAGATTATTACTAGAGGTTATTAATCATTATTCATATTCTTAGACAATGAATTGACCTATACACAAGTATTTTCTTTTCTGAAAATACTATGTTTTGATTTTGATAATCTCAAGCAACACTTTAACAATATCACATATATATATATATATATATATATATATATATATATATATATATATATATATATATATATATATTCTCATTTATTTATTTACTTTTCAATCTCAATCTTAAATATATCAAGAATTACATAATTATAAATCAATATTTTCTATCAATTATACAAATTGTATTATAAAAGAATCAAATAATCAAAACAAAGAAAATATTTTTTTAGCTTGAGCGAAAAAATTTTCACTTGAGCGTGAATCTCCTTACTGGAGCAAAATTCTCTCACTTGAGTGAAAATAAACCTGATAGCAAGTTCAAGTTTTTACTTGATTCACTTGAACGATAATCTTCTCGCTTATGTAGAAAATAGTTTTACAAAAGAGTTAACTACTATACCATACCCTCATCATCCAAAATCACTTTCATTTATCTTATTTCACATTCAAATACAATTTTAACTCATCATTTTTATCAATTAGCAATGTATTTTTCTTGAAGAATTCTGTCCTATCCGAAACAAGTCATTAAATCCAATTTAAAAACCTATATTGTTTACATGCTTTCTAAATCAATTTTAACTCATGATCATTCCCATTACATCATTTTATATGACTAAACTAATCACAATAACTATTGTATTCTTATAACTTATAACTGTTCTATGACTAAACTAATCACAATAACTATTGTATTCTTATAACTTATAACTGTTCTCGAAGTCTAAAGATCATACATATGTACTGATTTGTTCCTAATTTCATGAATAAATCTATAAGGACTCATAACATTATATTTCTAACAAATCATCACAATAAAGCTATTATAACTAACTCGACCAATCCATCTCATTTCAAAATTAACATCAATTCAAACATGCACAAAATATTTACCAGATACTGATAGAGCTCCTCTTAAGTGCTATCTTCCAATGTGACTTGGAAACTTGTAGGAGAAGTTTGCACCAATTGGAATTGATTAAGGAGCTTCAAACTTGTTATAGAAGCCTTTGTGAATGAATGGAAGGTGTCGTGGAGTTGTGAAGAGTGAAGTGAAAGCTAAAGAGCTCTTAATCTACCATATGGTTCTTTGTCCTCTTTATTATTTGACTAAGATAGTTGGACATATTCCATCATATATAATCGTTCATTCACCATCACTATCATCTCTTCTAACTTAGGATTTATATTTAAGCACAAAACAAAATCCATTTACTTGCTAGCTTCCCTTACCTGATCAGAGCATATACACTTTCCAAAAGCCTAAAAGGCACGAGCATTCTAACCTGTATCATACAGCATGTGATGAATGATTAAACTACATTATACGTTATAAGGATGTTGTACCAATAGAGACTCTCATTAAAATATCTGAGGACACATACAACAATTATAAAGAAACTTAAGAAGCTAATTGAAAACTGACTTATAAAAAAAAAATAGTAAAATTGAACTTAATCGAGTTTCTGATAGAACACAATTATTTTTCTTGACACCAAAATGTCTACTAATAACCTTTGTTAGTCAAACTGATGAAAAATAGAAACATGATTTTAGATAAAAGAGAAAGAAAAATAATTAACATATTTTTATAGATATGATAATTATTTGAAAAGCAACACTCGACTTTTAATTTTTTCTATAAATACATATTTTTAATTTATTAATAAAATATTCAAAAAAGTTTCTCTCATTTTTACTACTTCTAAACAATAATTTATAAATGACTACATAATTGACAACATTTATGCTAAAAGTAAGAAATATATACACGAACACTTCTTAAAATAAATATTTTCAGTAAATATCTTTAATTACTTACAAAATTGGTTAAATATTTTTTAATTCTTTTAAATTAAATATTTCTTCACAATTTTTATTTTACGTTTAACTATCATTTATTGTTTATCGACAATTTGACAAAATGAATTTAAGATATAAAAATCAATATAACTTCATCAAAATAAACAAATAAAATTTACTATTGAAACAAACAATCGCCATTTAATCACTAGTTAGTAAATATTAGTTTATATGGCTTAAAAACTGATTAAAAATACCATTGGACACAAATTTAAATAAAATCAATCAAACAATACACGGTTGTTGACCGGATATGGAACCTTTCAATAAGATTATTATAAACAGCTAAAAAATCAATAAAATTCTTAAAAGGAAATCAACCAGTAATAAGATTTTTGAGGATATTATAAATTTGGAGTTGTGAGAGTGAGAAAGATGAGTTATTAATCACATTTTTTTTTTAGTATAAATTTAGAGAATTTCTCTCTCTCTTTTTTATATGAATTTGAAGAAAAGAAATTTGTGTTGTGACAAAAATTAAAGGTAAAAGTAAACGGGTTTATCCGGATGAGTTGGGTAACACAATCCGGGTTAGGATACAGTGGAAGTGGATGGACATGGTTATGAGATTGGCGCAATGAGGTTGGAGAATTGATTGAGAGTGCTAAACCAAAATCCAAAATCAAAACCAAAAACACCAATTTGCTTGGGACCATTCACCATCCACCGCCTTGTCTTCTTCTTCTGTCTCCGAATCACGGTCAGAAAAATACCAAATCGTTCCCCTTTTCAATCTTTCCCACACGCCCCCAGATTTCAATCACCGATTCCGCCATTATTATTATTAGATTATTGTTACGATTTTTTTTTTCACTTGATTTCTTCCTAATATTACGACACGGTCGCTTTAACAATTGCTCGCTCTTTCTCTCTTCTCAGGAATAATCTCTCTCTGAATCGCGGGGTCAAGATATGCAACAGAGGCTGAAGTTGCAGCAACAACAAGCCCTCATGCAGCAAGCTTTGCTTCAGCAGCAGCAGATGTACCACCCTGGCATGCTCGCCGCTGCTATGTCTCAGGTTAGCCTTTCTCTCCATTCTTGATTTCTTTTTTCGCTTTTTTTTTTTTTTTTTCTCCTTTTTCAATTACGCCGAATTTCCTGTTGAATTTGTGCATCGGACGCGAATTGCATTTGCTGTGCTGTTCCATTTCCGTAGGAAAAGAAAATAGGGATTTTCGATTAACAGAAGACATCTAATTCACGTAATTAGGGTATTGGCTTTGTTGTTTTGGTTTTTGCTGGTTCGTGGTAGCTTAATTTCAGGCCACTTCGCAGTCTTGTAGGATACAATTGATACCTGTTGCGTTACTGTTTTTCTATTCTCTCCACAGGAATGATTGTTCATAAATGAAAATGAAAATCGGGTTGTTTGTTTCAATTTTATTTGGTTCATTTTCATCTAGGTTTCGTTGTCAAGAAAATTGCTGCTGCTGTGGTCTATTGTTGTCGTTTAAATTATTCTGAATTGTCAATTTGATACAAATGTTGCTTCTATTACGGTGTACCGACTAGTGTATTATACGTATCTGTGATTTGCAATTATTTGCTCCCAAATTTTTAACTCTTCAATATGCCAATAGGAGAAACTAATGATTGCCAAAATCTTAGGTCCAAGTCAACTAGAATATGTCAAGTATCTATAAGCTGTGGACCTATGAAGCATAAGTTATCTCATTTAATGGAGGAACTGTTGCAGAATTGCTTTTTGATGATTATGATATGAACTAAAATTGTTTTATGCATTTGGTTGATTCACTATTTGGTTGATTCACTATTTTATTTATACTTTGTTGTTTGGTAAACTTTGCAGATGGAGCCTGTTCCAAGTGGAAATTTGCCTCCTGGTTTTGATACATCTGCATGCCGTAGCGTGTGAGTGTTTTATTTCTTTCTTATTTTAGATGACTTTTGTCCTTAGTTTTATGTTTGTGCGCAAGTATGAGAATTTCCATTTTAACCAAATTTCTAACAACTGCAGATACAGTTTTTTTTTTTTTTTAATTTATTTTTCTGCATAAATGGTTTTTTTATCTGATCTGAATTTCTGAGAGATAAATTTGATGCTACTGAAGTTCAATGTTATATTATATAATCACTGTACTAGAATTAGTATAGTTATCCTCTTTGACACCTTATTGATCTGAAGCTATGTTCTTTCAGTTATGTAGGAAATATTCATGTAAATGTCACTGATAAACTTCTCGCAGAAGTTTTTCAGAGTGCTGGTCCTCTTGCTGGCTGCAAGCTCATAAGAAAAGAAAAGGTTTTTTATTCAATATTCAACTCTATTTTCTTTGTTGATGATCATTGATGCTGTTGTTACCATTATTATTAGTTTAATTGTAAATGACCTCTTTTAACGGGCCTTGTTGTAAAAATTAAAAATCCTCGTTATTTTTCCTATGTTTCGTTAATATTATGAACATGTTGATTACTAGTACTGATGAGTAAGCTTTTAATTGTTTTAAAAGAATCTGGCTGACCTAAGAATTTAGAGTATAGAATTACTTTAATCTGAACTTCTCTAATGGGAATCCTTTTGGAATCTTTATTCTACAAAGGTGATATGTTTTCAAGGAGTTATGAAAGGATAAGTGCATATCAGTACAGAATATGTTTGGTGATTCTGGCCTTTAATAACATAATTATAGGTTTCTCTGTCTCACTTCTTTTGAATCCTTTTACTGTGATACATTTGGTGGTAACATTATCCTGGTGTCGTCTTAATATCTGGCCTCTTATCATAATTTTTTTACCAACCCTGGCAATGTAAATGGCTTCTCTAACTTGGAAATGTGTATGGTGAAAGCTGAGAACTTGAGAGAGTGAGTACATCAGCTAAGATAGATTGCTTTAGATCCTGCTTGTGTGCTATATGTCATTTTACTCTAGTCAGTTCTTCTGTGTGTTACACTGTGAAGTTTGTAGTCAGATAGATTGCTCTCTCCTAGAATCTTGATTTTTACTCATTTTTTCCGGCCTTTTCTTACTTTGAAATTAATGTTACAGTCCTCTTATGGTTTTGTGGACTATCATGATCGAGCATCTGCGGCCCTTGCAATAATGACATTGCACGGACGACAACTGTAAGCATTTTGTTTAATACATGTTTATTCAGCTTCTTTGGCATATATGCATAGGTTTGTTTGTGAACTGTGAAAAAATTCTCCATCTGGATTTTCTGGAGATAGAGGAACCATTATCGTTTTCCCCTCTATATTCCTTTTTACTGATAGACATATTGCTCACGTTTTCTTGGCATTACATAATATTTAATGGCTCTAAGATGTTCTAATCAGACGATCTTGAGTCTTGGCAAGTTTCTCAGAGTTGACCTTTTCATGTAGAACTTTGAATAGTTTTTTCTTTTTGTTTCTGTTTGCAGTTATGGTCAAGCACTTAAGGTGAATTGGGCATATGCCAATAGCAGTAGGGAGGACACATCAGGTTAATTTTAAGAACAGTTCATAAATTTTGTGATTTCAATTATTTTGCTTCTTGGGGGCATTCTTTTTCTTTTTTCTTTTCAATTGTACATTCCTTTAATTTTAGTTTAAAATCATCAGGGCACTTCAATATATTTGTTGGTGATTTGAGTCCAGAGGTTACTGATGCAACTTTATTTGCTTGCTTCTCAGTCTATCCTAGTTGTTCGTGAGTTCCTCATTGCTTTTTGTTTTTTTTTTCTTCATTGTGAATTTTTTGGTCATTGGAGCAAGGTATATTCTGTTTTTATGGTGACTGTTTTGGTCCTCATTAGTGGTGACAAGTTGAAGATAGTTAACTGGGGGGAACTTTTCAACAAGTTACTCAGCCTTGAAAGATGTTTTGGTTTCTGGAATTTACTTTTCTATCTTCTCTCATTATTTGCAGTGATGCAAGGGTTATGTGGGATCACAAGACCGGTCGGTCAAAAGGATATGGTTTTGTTTCTTTCCGTGATCATCAGGTACTGAAGAGATAAATCAATGAACCATCCTGAAAGGGGAAAAAGTTAAAAGCTCTATTAGGAAGTTGCAAAAAAGCAATTATTTTCCAAAGTAAACTGAAATAAATATAATGTGTTGTAAAATGATCATGTTGTAAAATGATCATTAAATTGTTTTTATTTCAAATTAAATGAGAACAGAACACTCAATATCTCTGGAACTCTACTTCATTTAAAATGCCATACAAATTTTATTTACTGTGTTTTTGTTGGATGTGTGAATAACAGTATGAACTTTTTAGAATATCTTCCAAGTTAAAACCTAGCAAATAATTAGGTTGGTGTAACTACGTTAATTGTTTTTTGAATTGATATATGCAGGATGCCCAAAGTGCTATAAATGATATGACAGGTTTGGCATTCAGTTGTATACCTTTGTGCTTTGTTCCCTGCTTCTGTGTCATGTTTTTTGTTCATACCAACTTGTGGTGTTTCCTGCATCATATAGGTAAGTGGCTGGGAAATAGGCAAATACGATGCAACTGGGCAACTAAGGGTGCTGGTACCAGCTCCAATGAAGAGAAGAGCAATGACAACCAAAATGCTGTTGTGCTTACAAATGGATCTTCAGGTATCATGTACCTTTCTAGATAACCAAGAGCCTGACCTATATTTCTGAAACCATGAAAATATAGATGAAGGCTCAAGTTTACCTTTTTTTCCTTCTCCAGTTCAGGCTATTTTTTTGGCTGGTATGTGTTATTCACTGTGTTGAATTATGCCATACTGATTCTAAAGATAACTGAATGATGGACCACACTTATTAGGGTAGCATGTATATTTTGGTGGTTTATGGTAGAGATCCACAATGGCTAAAGATATGATCATATTATAATATACAAGTGAATTCATATATCAACTTGCAAGTTGGTTTTATAAGATTGATTTAAGTTTAAAACTCAATTTTTAAGACGGTATTAGAGTCTATTCTAATGAAGTTTGTTGGACTTATCTAGTCATTCCCTGTCGGATCATTATTGGACCACTTACAAATATCTAGTATCACGTTAATCCTGAGTGAAGGTTGTTTGGAGATCGGCTAGTTTTACAAAGTTTGGTTAGATTTTTAAGTTTACATTTGCTAGACACAAATGGAAGTGCACTTCTAAGTGTTTGGTTTGTTAGGCACCAGTTTTGATGAAAAGTAGCTAAGGTATTCACAAATAACATAGCTACTTTAGTTTGTATGGGGTAAATGTGATTTTACATGATGAGCATTTGGCGAAGTTTTACTTTGGTATAATTTTTCAGTATTTATTTTGTTAGAGTATTTAAATGGTTATGCTGACTAGAATTATTTCTAATTTGGGATCTCATTTAAGTATCGACTTTGTTTGGTTCTCTTTTTCTTATGCACTTGTGTAACTAAATTCGCTCATCTATTTCCTGTGTGCTTCTGGAAACCGCCAGGGAATTTTAGAATTGTTGATAGTGACAGATACTTATAATTCAATATTTCCGATGTGTTTTACAGATGGAGGTCAAGATAATAATAATGAGGATGCTCCTGAAAACAATTCTTTATACACCACAGTTTATGTTGGCAATCTTCCTCATGATGTAAGTTATGTGAATTAAAGAATGAAAAATTATGGTTATTATTTTCACATTTTAAGAACAAAACTTTATTTAATTTCTTTATTCACAAACATGGAAAAATATTCAGGTATTTTCTAGGATTGATCTGGCTTATTAGAATTGGCTTTGAACATAATTTTGGATTGATCACTGAGGGGTGCATATTTTACAATGATGTATATCTGAATTGCCCTGTTCAAAGTGCCAGAAAAATGCCATAATATGTGTAAGATAGTCCCCATTGCAATCTTTCCAACTTCATGACTGACATGTGGTTAAAGGACAGACATGCCTTGGCCTGTCGAGCATTAATTGACTTGAACTTAAATTATTGTATTCAAATTCGAGCATAATTTTATTCTAGGTATTGTTGACCCATGTGGTATGATATTTCTTATTACTTTTCAAAAGTGTATTTGAATTTGGCGTTGACAATAGTGACCTAGGTTTCTTAGGAAGCCCTAAGCGTCAATTTACATCCCCCATAGTTTGGTATTGCAATCCTGTAACAAAAAAAGTAGTGTCTTTGCATCTGACGAGCAGTTGTCTGTCATGGTTTATTCACAACTTCATCTATCTCCTTTATTATTGAGTCTTATCTTCCGCCTCTTGCTTTGGATCTGTCCTCGATGAGAAACAAAGGCATCCCAGTGATTTGTGGGGAACTGTAGATATAATGACGTCATTTGCAGTGTGTGACATGGTTGCAGAACTCCTTGCAACCATATTATTGTTGCTTCTTCGTCCCATGCAATTCACAATTCAAAATCAGGGTTGAGAATACATTTTGAATTAGTTTATGAAAACTTCCCCAACATTTAATGCTCCTTCCTAGCATGTACTTGTCGTTGAATGTGTCAAATCTGTGACAGTATGTCTCTAAATTGATTGATTGAATGTCAGTCTTGCAATTTATTACAAATAATGAACTGTTTCATTTACAAGATTTTTACATGTGGTTTGAGGGTAACAGGTAACACAAGCTGAACTCCATTGCCAATTCCATGCACTGGGAGCTGGGGTAATTGAGGAGGTTCGAGTTCAAAGGGATAAGGGTTTTGGATTTGTCAGATACAACACTCACGAGGAAGCTGCGTTGGCCATTCAGGTGGCTAATGGAAGAATAATCCGTGGGAAGAGTATGAAGGTAAGAATTTTTTCACTCTGGTCAACTAATTAATTGCCATTTCTTTGTTTTGTCTGGTGGTTGCCCATAAAGTAATGCCCGTAGGGATGTTTTTTTTTTTTTTACCTTCACAATAGCTGATCATGTTTCTCAGGACTCGCATATAGAGACAGATGCTTGCACCTCATAATACTATGTTTTTACTGCATTCTTCCATGCCTGTTATGGACTGATGGACTCAATTTTATATTGTTGGAAAGTTAAAATGCTGTTGAAGTATAAATGTAATTTCATGGATGTGATGCACCTCAAGTATAAGAATACATTAAATGCATGCTCTTTTTACTGTTGCCTAATTTTAAAGGCTGAAGGAATGCGTTCATGAGATGTGGACGAATAAAAAATTTTTACTTAAATTTTGCAGTGTTCATGGGGTAGTAAACCGACTCCTCCTGGAACAGCTTCGAATCCACTACCTCCTCCTGCTCAACCGTATCAAATACTTCCGACTGCTGGGATGAACCAAGGTTATTCTCCTGCTGAGTTGTTGGCTTATCAGCGCCAACTGGCCTTGAGTCAGGCTGCTGTATCTGGTCTTTCAGGTCAAGCTCTTCTGCAAATGACTGGACAACATGGCCTAGCTCCTGCTTCTATGGGCGTAAACTCTGGGGGATCTCAAGCCATGTATGATGGATATACCGGTAACTCATCAAGACAGCAGCTTATGTACTATCGTTGAAACATGAGCTTGTGCAGATTCACAGTTGCTTTATTATCGTCTGGGGGACTTTGATGTGGCATCACATTTCTCTTTGCTTCCCCACAGCATGTCCTTTTCATACTGGGCTTTTTTTCATTGGAGGTATTGTGGCTTGATATTTACTTAGTTTTTACGTCGTGTTGTAATTTGTATTGTTTGACCTAACGAGGATTTGATGACTCAAAAAAAGGGATCTGTGTTTTGCTAGAAAGAGAAGCGAATTTTATGTTTGGGTAGTTTTCATTTATGTTATGGTGTATTATAAGTATCGACTCAAGTTCATGTTAATAATTCTATGCCTTTTGTTTTCCTTCCGTGCCGCGTGAACGGCAGAATATTTGCTACATACCGCCGCGTTATATCAGCTATCATTTTTATTTTTTTTTCTGGAAAATCAATTCTGGCAGCTGTTTAACGCTATGTTCTTGATTCATGATCTTTAATCCCTGACACTGGAGCGCTTCCAAATGCTCACATATACTTCACTTTGCCTTTATACAATGCGTCAAAAACATTCTTTAGAATTGAATAATTAGTTTACAACAAAGAAAGATAATTCATATTTTTTAAAATGTTTTTGTGAATTAGCCTTTTTGGTCACTAGCCAGTTAACATTTTAGTGCTAATGGGATATGAAGCGACCCGGGAAATTAAATTACAATTACTTTGCTAAAATTGTCCCCCGGGAAGTATCCCTGCTGGAACTGAAATTGACTTTATACATTACTTGAGACGACTAAGTGTATTTAAGCACGAGTTAGTCAACAAAATGTCCCTTCATTGTTTGCACGTAAATAATTTTGTCCCCAAAAAATTAAGTTGTCAATACGGATAATTGAATATAATGTGATATGATGTTAATTTTTAATATTTAACCGATGAGACTACTTTAGACTTTACACCACTAGACGAGTTTGATATATTTTAACGTTCTATCTGCTAAGAAATTATTAAGTGGCCTGATCCACCGCATGCTCTGTGGTTCCGATCAAAATCTAGTAATACATCAAGTTTTTAATTTTGGAATAAAATAATCAATGATATTTAATTAGTGTCACATAGTTTGGCTGGGACATAAAAAGTAGTGGTTCAAAACCACCAAATAATTTTTCCTTAACTTGGAATGAAATTTAGGCCATTAATTTGCGTTTTGTTTATACTACGGACAAAAAGTGTAGATAAAAATAAGGAAAATAAATAAAACTAAAAATAAATAAAAAGTAGGTCATTTGGGATTGTTTAGTTTAAAAGGAACAGGAAAGAAATTGAAAAAAATGAGTTGTTGGGTTTAGATGGAAAGAAAGGAGATAAATTATATAAATAATTAAAAAAATATTATTTTAACCTTAACTCATACTGTATGTAACATTAAATAAATAATCATAGAAAACAACATAATTATGAAAACCAACATGCAGTCGATTATGAAAAACAAAATTAATTATCAAACATAACGAATGGGAATCACTAATTGATTAATAAAAAAACACAATTAATTATCAAACATAACGAATGGGAATCACTAATTGATTAATAAAAAAACATTTACCTTTGATTTACCAAATTGAAGAATAAAATAGCGAATAACTAATTTGAACAGTAACAGTAAAAGAGATAACATGGAGGTTAATTTTGAAAACAAGCACAAGCAACACATTCTAACAATTATTTTACGATTTTTGTCTCTTTTGCATTGAATTAAGAAAAAGTCGGATCTATTATTTTTGGAATCCTTTCTTCCCTAATTTATTCCTATTTTGTACATCTTCATTCTATTTCTCCATGTTTATCCTACTCTTGATACAACATAGCGTGTTAGAACGTTAGAATGTTAAGTTCTTGTAGATACCCAAAAGGCTTCTATTGCTTTGAGCTAAAAATGATCAACAAAAAGGACTACTCATAAACAAACATTATTGTCTGAAAACTGAAATTTTGACAGTTGTTTTTGAATATGACAATGAGTTTAAGTTAGCCATAGTTTCTGCTTTTGACGGATTCATCTTTCTGTCTACCGCTTTATATTTTTTCTTTTACCTTGTTCATAATTTTTACCCTAGCCAATAATATGTAACTAATATTATTATTATCTTGAACGAAAAATATTAAACAATTAATTGAGGTGTGTGTATTTTTCGTACAATTGTCAAAATATTTTTTCTCTCTAAATTAATTAATCTAAATAAGTACTTGGATTTATATTATGTCATCTGTTAGGAGTCATTATTTTCATCCAATACCGTGATTTAGAGTTAGCTATTGAATTAAATCAAAATACGTCAATGTAAATTCACATTATTATCCGTGGCAAATGAAAATTATTTACTTTTATAACAATTACTTTAAACATTGCATTTCTAAAAGTTAAATTCAAGTTAATTATATTAAAACTAAACTCGCAGTTACATCGAATATTGCAACGGAAGAAAAATGTATGTATGTGGTAAAATTATTAACATGAATACATTGATTCCCACGACATGTTCCTCTTAAGTTTTTGACTAATTACTCTTGCAAACTCTCTCAAGAGTGAAGAATTTATATGAAGAAAGCCTCGTTTACAACATGGCATGGCTTGGAATCGTAAAAATATGGTTACAATTTCTGTACATGAATTATCTTAGTTCAAGACCGTGTGGATAACCTATTACTTTTCTGCACAGTGAAACTGTAGCTCAAAAATATGCTACGCTTTTGGTGCAATCTAGAGTGAAAAATGTGGTGGAACACCACTTGGAAAATCAAGCATGCTATAACATACAATACAACAACCACCTAAGCAATTTACACTTGATCCTTGACATGATTCCATTCAACATATTTTCTTGTTTGCTTCAATTGTCGTTTTCACTTGTCAGAAAGCCACTGAATTGTTAGCTCTAATTTCCCCTGAGACCGGTTCAGGAAATGGAGGACACTCTCCTTCCTGCCAAAAACAAAAAGCAGGCACAAATTTTGCATGTTAACCTCTTCACAATATTGGTTACAACAATCTAGTTTTTCATGTTGAATAAAATGTATGCTTTGTTTTACCATTAGAAACTTACCAGTACCACAGAAACTTGTCTCTCTCGGGTTATATTCGTAGGGTTACCCAAAGCTGAAATAAGATCACTATCTTCAGCAAGGTCTCTTAGTCTCTCGAGTTCTGGTAGGATAACCTTGCCAAGATCAGGTCTGTCTCTGCGCCTTAATTCAGCACACTGCACTGCCATCTTAGCAAATTTCAAGACTTCCTCTTGTGGCCAATCAGGGACTGATGGATCCAACATCTCAGATAAAGTTCCCTTCTCAATGGCTCTTCCAACATGATGGGTCAACCCCATAGGTGATTTTGCTGTCAAAAGTTGCAAAAAGATTATGCCAAGGGAGTATATGTCTGATTTGACCCCTAACATTCCTGTCTGCTGGTACTCAGGATCTATGTAGCAGAAGGTTCCGGCTGTGGATGTCATGTGATATTGCGTGACAGTGTCTGCCACGGATGGTGGAACTAGCCTGGCCAAACCTACATCACTGATTTTGGCCACATAGTTTCTGTCAAGCAAGATGTTGGCTGGTTTCAAGTCCCTGTGCACCAGAGGTTCTGGTTTTGTCTGGTGCAGGAACAGCAAGCCTGTGCCAATCTCAGCTGCTATCTTGAACCTTAGCTGCCAAGGAAGAGGGCGAGTGTTGCCATGTTGAAAGAGGCAATCGTCCAAGCTTCCATTTGCCATATACTCATACACTAGACATCCATATTCTGGACATGCTCCTAGGAGTAGAACCATGTTTGGATGCCGTATGCAGCTTAATACCTCAACCTGTAATGTGCATTACATGTAACAGAAAAAATGAAAATGTAGAAGATTTTCTGTACTGATTATTGAGTTGAATTTGTGGTGTTCAAATGTACTGTTTTGTTTCTAAGCTTACCTCTCGCTGAAACTGTGATCTTCCTTGTTGTGCATCAGGGCGTAGAACCTTGATTGCAACAGGTGTGTGATCCAAATAGCACTTGAAAACGGGACCATATCCCCCTTCTCCAATTTTAAGGGATTCTGAAAAAAAATTTGTGGCCGCTTCAATCTCCTCAATAGTGTACTTCCTATACCTGAAATCTACTTTTACCAAAGCATCAAGCGCTTTTCTTTTCTCTTCTGATTCTCTAAGTGCTTTCATTTCTGCACTGAGTCTCTTCTGTGCTTCCAGTTCTGCAATCCTCTTTTGTGCTTCAGCAGCCTCAATGGCTGCTTTTGACTTGGCTTTCTCCTTTTCTGCAATTGCCAGTGCTGCTTCCTCAGCCAGCCTTGCTTCTTCCAATCTCCTCTCTTCCTCTATTTTCCACCGCTGAAGTTCCACTGCCTGTCATTCATTCATAAATTGTCATGTTCTAGTAAGAGTGTTGACTTCAGTAATATACATCAAGTGATTTCTAATTGGTTCATGGTATGTTAACCAGTGCATGAAAATTAAATTCTGAACACAAACCATATATATATATATATGTATATATATATATATATATATATATGTATGTATGTATCAATTCACACCTTCTGTTGTGCTGTGAGTGCTTCTTTACAAGCTGTGTTATACATTTCCATGGTCTGCTTCAGCTCCAATTTCAATCTCCTCATTTCAGCCTCCATCTCATCCTACAAATGCCGCAACTTCAACAATTTAAAAAATCTCATTTTTCTTACAAAAATGTGTTCTCTTCAACTCCTTATCAGTGCAGGAACGGTTAAAACACGCACAAGAAAACCAAAAAATACAAATGCAGGATATGTTTGCTATGAGAATCTGGTTTTATAAATTATTCCCATGATACTACTTACTTTACCTTTCTTTTCCATTTTCAAAGATTTACACAATAAAAACAAAAATCCAGATTTCACTAAACAAAGTGAGATTTTTTTTACTTACTAATAAAACATAATAAAAATGTTTTCTCAAACCAAACAGATCCGTACAGTACTGCCACTTTCCTTACCGCTGCTAGTGATGTAGAAGATGATTGCTTGTCACTCTCAAATGACAACGATGTGAATTCATGAGGAGTGCCGATTTCCGTAGACTTCCTTCCATAAGGCATTGACTCAAAGCTGAAGTTTGTATCTTGGTCTGAGCTATATGATAGCCGAGGGTTGGATATTCCGGTTTCTAAGTTCAATAAGCGTTCTGCGCTTTTACTTCCAGAGCTTACAAAGGATATGTCCGTATCTGAATTGGGAGTTTCCCCATGTTGTCTTCCATTGTAATGTTTCCTAGTAAATGGTGACCTGTTTCCAGTACCATTATTTAGTCTTCACATGCTAAAACGAATGCTATTTAGTCATGCAAATATAGAACATTTGCTAAGTAGTGTGTATTATGCAGTGTCACTGACCTGAACGATTCATCATACTGTGATGAAGCATCAAAGGAATGCGTTTCTTGTTCTGGCAGAAACCAATTTTTCAGTGAGCAGCATATTGATAATATGTTTAGAGACATAGATGTGTGGTTCTTGAAAGGATGAGTCTAACCTGTCATGCTTTGAGCCGATTGCATATTTGGGTCTGAAATGTTTGACCTGACACTACCTTGAGAGAGCAGGTTAGGGAAAACGGTCGGTGGTGGACGAGTAGCAGATCGCATTGTTTGAATCTTTCCTTTGGCAATAACATAGACGGTGCAGAAATCTGGCGCCCCTTTTGAAATTTCTCCTGGAATATCTGATACCTTGAATCTTCTGATGAGAAAAAAATGTTCTTTAAAAAAGGAATAGATGCAGACACACCCAAGCTAGAGCTTCAGGCTTCTACTTTAACAATACATATTCATAAGGACAAGTGACCCTTAATTATGACAAGATAAGTCTTAAGCAATTCTAAGATATTCATAATGATCACATTCTCAAACTTTACATATTTGATTATTTGTGTTTTATCTGAATGAAAGGAAGAGGACTAGAAACTTAGAGTGAAATTTGCAAGATGACAACGTGACTCAGAAAGAGAGTAGCATACTTGAGCAAACTAGTTTTTGCTGAAGAGCCAAGAACCAGATGCTCAATTCCTGACTGAGAAGCATATTCACATATAGCTTTGGATATATCTGAATCTTCTAATAGGACATCCTTGCATTGTATCTGTGACCATACCCCACCAAGAAACAAAAGAAAAGAGATGGTAAGAATTCTAAGATGAAAACCATGAGCAAGATGTTTGCTATCATTTCCACAAACATTCATCTTGAAAGGAAAAACAACTCACATCTTTCCGTGTACAGAAGACACGATATGGGAGGAAAACATTTTTGTTTTGGCCTTCAGGTTCTTTGCCCACCACTGAACTATCATCACCAAGGAAAGCACTTATCCCTGCCCAGTTAATCAACCAAATAAGGAATCAACCCTTTAGCCATTATTCCCATTGCTACAATAAACTTTCATAAATTTATAATGAAAATTGAGATCCTATCTAAACTCTTTTTTTTTTGAAAAATATTATGTTAACTGAACAGGGCTAACACCCCCTCCCATGCACGTGAACACGTCACTGAACATGCCACAAATGTTGTGAATTGACAATGACATTTGAAGCCACCATATGGTACTTACTAGGGGCGAAAAGAGAAGGTGATGGAGAAAGAGTTGGTGCCAGAAGCTTGACATGGATGAGAATTACAGTTGCACTTCTGATGAGGAGATTGTCAACTGCCCATTTGAGTGCAGTTTGGCTTCCTTTCTTCTTATCAATTGCCACTGCTACTAATCCATTCACACCATCCTTTTTATCTGACCGATGCTTTGGCAACCACATTACTTTCTTCCACTGCAATCTTATTCTGATCCTTCAATGAACAAAAACTAAAGGGACCCTCAAGACCACAATGTCTTTTCTTCTCTTCCTTTGAACGATACCATCTAAAGTTCCTTTTTTTTTTTGCTTTTTATGTTTCTCAATCTGTGGTTGGTTAAGTTGCACCAGAAATTAGTCAAGTTGCTTTGATGAAAAATATTGATAACTTGTTACTTTTGAATAACATAGGATTTGAGACATGTGTTTAATTTGTTTACTTTGTTAGATTGTTGTTCTTGATTCTTTCGATGTTCAAAACCTTAAACGACAAAAATAGTAAATAACTAACCGATCCCTTGTATGTCTGTAGCAGCCAATTTGGGATTTATTCAACTATTTTAGGCTTCTTCTTCTTCGATGTAACAACCACACACATTGTTCTATTCTATAATCTTGTTTATTCCCATCAAAGAATGACCAAAATTTGCGGGTTAACTTTGACTTAGTCCTTTTGGAAATGAAATCTACTAACTAAATCATATATAGTCAGTCACAGCTCATCCCTCCTCCCATTGATGACATTTTAATGTGTACATCTGTTGCTGACACCAAACACACAGATGAAAATCGAATGGTAAATTGACATCCAAATTTTATCACAAGTATTTTCACAATGATCATTAATGTTTCAGTGGATTTGGTTTATTTAAATCAATAAAAAAAAATACACATTAATAGAATTATTTGATTTAGATTCACTCTATTTATGTATTTCTATTTATTACTTTCGTCCTCTTACTCTTACTTTTGTAAAGAAAAATATAAGTCTACATGTTTTAATGTTCTACTTCATATCCATTATTTTATTTCAAACTTTAATAAATTTTAGTTTTTATATTTTTACTTTATCCTTGTCGTTCTAAATGATGACACGACATGCCTGTCTGATTGAAAATAGGTCTGATATTTCTTAAATATCACAGACCAAAATGAAAATTTTCTCATGTAAAAGAGATCTATATATAAAAAAATGGTACTTTAGTAAGAACTGAAACAACAACATCAGCGACTAAAATGGAATAGTTTTTAATAGGAACCAAAACGTGAAAAGAAAATAGAAAAAATAAAAATGAGTTCAATCCTATTATGATAGAATTAAAAATAAGACAACATTCTAAATTATATTGATAATTTAAAATGGGGTTGTTTAACTTGATTTTTCCTTGAAATGGATTATACACCAAAGCACATGACCATCTATGTATGAATAAATGTATAAAAATCATCAACACTTTGAATACATTCTTTAAGCAGTATGTGCCTACACTTTCTTAAACTTGGTAATTCTATTCAGAACTTTACCTTACAAAACTCACCTGATTTAAATCACTCTTAATTTCAAATGGCAGGTTTTAGCAACATACAGATAAGAAAGAAAAGATATTCAGTGTTCAAGTTTCTTGGGTATTACAACTTTCTTTCCATCACCACATAAATACCTATAAATGGCTCCAAACTTAAGTGTTTCTATTCTCTATCAACTTTAGTCCTAGTTGGCCTTTTCTAGACAACTTGGATGTAGGTCATAGTCACAGACATCACAAGAGAATGTCCAGAACTTCCCTTGCTTTCTACAGGAATCACATACATATGCTTTGGCCATATCCAATTTCAGCAAATGTTCATGCTTGACATCCACAACCTGCTGTGGCAAAGCCTCTCCTTCCTTCCTCAGAGCTGCTTCTAGGTCTCTTATCCGTGATTCGGTAAATGGGAAAGCTTCAGCACCATATGAGGAGATCATAAACTTGCCATTCACACTAATTACTTTGCCATCTGGTCCAATGAGAACCAAAGCAGGAATGCCCTTTATATCAAAGATTCTTCTAAGATCATGCCTTGTCCTATCCTCATATGGAACAGCAAGCCACGGCATACTACTTCTGTTGACATTGAATTCAACAAGGTCCCTATCTGTTGATATTAGAACAATCTCAAAGCAGTCTCCTTTTGCAGCCTTGAGCTTGTTGTATGCATCTATAAGTTGGAGAGTGAAGGCACAGCAAGGAGGAGACCAGTAGGCACAAAAATATAGGCCTATGGTTTTACCAACTACTTCACATATGGGCACCTGCAACAAAAAGACTTGTGAAGATGTTAACTTTAACTTATGGAATTTTTTTTTCCAATTTCCTTCTTTCTTTCTTCAGCTGGGGTCTATAGGAGAACTTATCTAAATATGACAGCAGTGAAAAGTTACAAGTAAGCACTGGACTACCTTTCTATCATCTCCAGAGATGAGAAAGTTGCGTCCTTCATGTGCCAATAATTCTTCCAAGTTTGCTTCTTCACGCTTCCTTTCATCCATGGCTTTCAATTCCTGGTGTCTCTTCCTAGTGAAAGGAAATGCATCAGCACCATAATCCTCAATGCAACCAATCAAGTCTTCTTCAACAGTTATGGCATCTGAACATAATGGAACAAATGATGGGATTCGATCAACTCTGTATCTGTCAATCAGTCTTCTGTGCAAATTTACATCAAAGGGGACCGCTAGCCATGTCATGCTCTTGAAGTGTTCTTTAAATCCATCCTCGTCACGGTCAAAGGAGATGAAGATGATCTCCAGATTTATTCCCCTCTTTCTCAATGTTTCATAAAGTTCAAGAAGATGGGGAGTGAAAGCTCTGCAAGGCCTGCACCAGTTTGCACTGAAAAATAGGCAGATGATTTTCCCATTGCATTCTGACACAGGTACCTAATCTCATGATTCAAAGATGGCAAGCATTAGTTACAAAATGAAATCACAAACTAAGCAAATGATGCAATTTGTTTCCTTAGGTTGCAATTTACATTTTCATCTACTTGGAGAAAAAATAGAACCATTTGAGGATGGTCTAGAAGTTAAAATACTTAAATCATTAGTCAATTTCAAGTTGAATCTATTAACTGGCCTATTGTCTAATCAAAACACAGCCAATAGAAGGAGGGGTTCTGCAGAAACCAAAGTACCTTCCCTTCAGAAGATAAAAGGAACTCAACACCTTCAGCTTCAAATATCTTCAGAATATCATGATTGTCAGTATATGTGACTTCAAAATTTAACCCTGCCATAGGAGCTCGATGAAACAGATGTCCTCTCCTCTGTTTAGCTTTCTTGATATCTATTTGATCAATAGAAAAATAAGAGTTTTGAAAGTTATGTCCAGAATGAAGTATAACACTATCTATAGGATCTTGAACTTTAGCTCTGACAGCAGATTCTCTGCAGAGCAGTTCAGATTCTGTGCAAGAGCATCATTTGATTTTTCCTAACTTAATCTATTTGTCTGAAATTGTCCTTCAATTGAGTTGTGAAGGAAGCAGAGTGGAAAAACATTATATTACATCTGTGTGAACAAAACTTGGAGAGGGGTATGCGGTGCGTACACGCCTTTCTAATGGAACCGCACCGTACTCTCTCTCTAAACCACATGCATGTGGTTTGGATGATCAATAGTTCAAACATATCACAATTGGAAAATGCTTCATAGATAGGTAGGAAGAGTCACATCCCTTCCCATCTTCCAAGCCAGAATCAGAATATGTAAGAAGAAAACTTTTGGTAGGTTCATCTGTTTCTTAAAACTATCTGGACCTAAAGTGGTGTTAGAAGCATATTTCAACTCAAAAGTTGTAATCTTTTCATTCCATTCAGTTCAATGGACCCAAAAAAAAGATACCAAGGTTAGATAGAAGCACCCTTATGTACTTTAGAGAAGAATAACTTGAGATTTTTAATCAAACCCAGCTAAGAGCCATGAATTGGTTAGAAGCATAAATCTCACACACCTAGGCATCACTTTTAAAGGGGGAATAATCAAACTGCTGCAAAAGCAATCCAAAATAGAAGAAGTGATGATGAGTGCCCCTTGTGCTGCACGTAAACAAGTGAGTGGTTGATAGGCAAAGTTTCAAACTTTGAAGTAAATTACTAACCTTGCAGTTGCAGCTGAAGAAGAACAGCAGTGGATAGGAAGGAGGAGGAGGAGGTTGAGTCTCCAAGACGAAAGGAGATGACACAAAACAGTTTGGGTTGGGACAGAGAAGAGCTTTAAATGTTAAACTGACGTGATCAAGAAGACTCAATCATATTCACTACACAAAAAAGAAAATCGATTAAATGTTCCAATCTAAGTTTAATGATTTAATAAATTTACATATGGGTTTATACAGCTGCACCATCTTTGCAACCTGAAATTAATGTTAATTTTCTCAAAACAACCAAACATGCATGTTGTAGTTGCACGACATTTCCTTTCTTTTCATTTTAGTCTTTATTTCAATATATGTCGTTTTTTCTTGAAAACTATATGTTCCGTAGATTGGGCATATGCTCTATCCGTAAACCGGATATGCTGACAAATCACAGTACCTAAATTGCCTGAATATGTCAGAATTCAGTTCTTAATAAAAATATATTTTTTTTGTCAAATTTTATTTACTTCTCAACTGAAGTAGATTAGTCTGAATAGAAATTCTAAGATAAGGGTCAACTATGTTCATAAAAACGAAAAATTGTGTATCAAGTTTGTCTTGTGTAAACTTATTCAATAGTAATTACTTTGTCTCAGAAATTTTATTGACAAGATTTTTAAACTACTGTAACTTTTATCAGAAATTTTGAAAAAATATATTTTACTATCTAATTTAATAGTAAAAATAATAAAGAGAACATGATTTTAATTTATAAATAAAACTCACGCATTTAAGATATAATTTTAATTAATTTATTAATTAAAATTGTTAGATTAGTATATAATTTTAAGATATTTTTTTTTCATATTATATATTAAAATTGTTTTTTATTGATAAATATATATAATAGTTATGTGATTAAGTAATTAAAATAAATATAAAATTAATTTGAATGAAAAAATATTATTTGTAAAGAAAAGTTATTTCCTGTTAAGAAAATTTATATAAATTAGTTTATAGTGAAAATTTAAATTATTTAAATTAAGAAAACGATTGATAGAATTATTATTTAAATTAAAATAAAAATGATATTAGTATGAAATTTATATATTAAATTAAATTAAAAGTAATTTTGATGTTAAAAAGAAAAATTAAATTAAATTAAACTTTAGTAATAAAATAATTAAGTATAAATTAGATATTAATATTTAAATTTAATTACTAATATAAATATAATTTAAAATAGAATTAAATTTTGTTATAAATAAATACTAAATATAAATATAGAGAAATCTAAAATCTCTAAACATTAAAAACAATAACACGATTCTTTATAACAATATACAAATTGATTATTATTATTATTATAAACTTTAAAATTTATTTGCGTGAGAATTTGATTTGATCTTAAATTAAATTTATTATATGATTTTTTTTAAAATAAAATCGTTACTTATATACAATTTATCCATATAAAAAAAATACACTATTTTTAAAATTTTGCATAAAAATTACAGCAATTTGGGAATTTTCTCTAGATCACTTGTCCATCTCTAAAGGTTTAGGAAGTTGGTACTTTATTATGTGAAATCGTGTTATCTTTCAAAATCATAGAGCTTGGTTTCATTTATTTAATTAGTTAAGTTTCACCCAGAAATTCGTGAAGATATTCTCGAAACTGGCTTAGAAGTGTATATTGATATCGCCTCAAGATCCATATTTCATAACGAAAAGTTAAAAAATAAATAAATATTTTTTTATCTTAAAGAAATAATGTGCTTACCAATGTCTATGATTGATGATTTTGTTTCCACAAGTCTAACGCAGCGGAATGGGAGAGAGATCCATAACTTGTTATTAACAAGTTTTTGTCGTATCGTACTACCCAACAACCTAAAGGTGCAGACTTTAAGAACTTATTTGCATAGTCCCTTGAAGAAACAAGAGAAACTTTCCTATGATACACTGCTAATTTATGTCATCATTTTAACTTAATGGTCATGTAAATGAAAGTTTCACATCATTGTTTCTGAATGATGATTAATTATAGGTTAATGGAATTAAATTGTATATATAATTTATTGGATAAGTTTATTTTAAAATTAAAATTAATCAAAAACAACTCCTTAAATCCGAAAGCAATTTTTTTAAAACCACATCATGGGCATATAAGTTAGACAATAGATGAATATACACTGACCTAATCTCATGTGTAGACCTAATTATATCCATACAATTTCATACTTCTTATTTTCTTAATTCCAAAAATAATATTTTTTTAACGTTTAAATTTTCTAAAACTTCTAGATTTCTTTAAGCTATTTTTTCAGCATAGCTCTCTATATAATTAAGAGTGAACGTAGAAATGCTTTCATTAAAAAAAAAATTGATGATTACTTATTTTGTCATTAGAATGTGTCCATCAGATTCAAGTCTTACTAATTTATCATCAATTTTAATAAATGTTTACACTTTGAATCGTTTTATTGAATGTTAAAATTATAAATTCTATATAGATTGGTAATTTACAATTTACAACTTAAAAAATTTGATGATTGCTGTATTTTTTTTATTTACGTTTGTAAGCTAAGCTTAATGTTTATTTATTGAATTTACTTTTTTATATTATTTTAAGATTATATGAGATAGCCCGATCCACGTATAACCTGGTCTTCTATTGTTTAATCAGTTCACCAAACCATGTTACTAGCTTTTACTATTTTTCTTACATTTATTAAAATATTGAATACTTTTAAGATATTAAATATATGTGTAGTGATAATGAAGTTTAAGAATATAAACTAGCCAATCTATGTAGGTTTAAGAATATTTGCTTAATTATTTAGTGTTTTTATAAAATATTAACAAATTTATTCAAAAAGTATACCAAATAAACTAAAATATAGGTCCAATAAATAACGAGATGAAAGAAAATATATCTTATCTAGAGAAAAAAAAAAATGCAAGGTGGCGTCTTCAATTCTTCCCTTCATTTTACGGATTCTCATTTTTCTTACAAAATATATTATATTCATAATTTTCAAAAACAGAATGAGACTACATTAACGAAAATGTCAAAAGGTGTTGGATTCTGTAGCTATCTAAAATAAAGTAGCATACCTTTTAATGATATGACTGAAAAAGATGGATAGATGAGATAAGGGCTTTAAAAAATGATGAGGATATTAATCACTGCAATGTTCTAGTAGGACAAAAAAGAGTCATGATATTTTGGATGTTTACAAGACTCCTCCATAAACAAAAACATTGAAAAAACCAACGATATAGTATGGAAAAAAATTATGCCGGTCCAACCCAGACTGAAACTAAAAAATTATATTAATCTATTTTTAATAAATAAAAATATACTAAAAAATAATACTAAAATTAAAATGTATTTTCAAAGTTTAAGTTAAACAGTTAAAATTAATTTCAATTCTAAATATAATAGTTTATAAAATTTTAGTATATATTTTACAAAATATTACTATTTCTTTTTCTAAATACGATGATTATTTTTAAAGATAAATAAACCCAATTCTATATAATTTGGTCTAAATTCATTTAAACTTCACACAGATTAAACAGGTCCTACTAATTTAAATTAATATTTTCAAATATAACCCGTTCTATTTTATGGATTATTCAAATCGATCTTTGAGTCAAGATTTATTTTACCAACTTTACTCCTAACTTGTTAAATTAGATAAGGTGATATTGATAATAAATAACAATAGAATCTAAAAAAATAGCACTTTTCGGATGTCACAAACCAGGAGCTGACTCAATGCTTATCCACTACTTGCAGGTCTGGAAAATGATACCCTATGACGATGACCCGTTTCCACCAATAGATTGGGAATGGAACAAGTTAGCTTTTCTTTCTGGAGGCCCTCGTAAACATCTCTCTGATGTTGTGTGATTCTGTCTCCAATTTTACCTTCTTCGCAGGTCTACCTTTCTTTGCAGTTGTAGCCTTCTTATCTTCACTCTGTTGTTCCTGATAATTAGTAGTATACAAATTAATTCAAAACACATAAGAAATCCAAATACTCACTCTTCTTCCGTCCCACCAAATACCTGTAATTCGTTACATAAACCTGGGTTACTTCCTTCAGCATTTACTTGTGCTTTTCCAGTAACCTCGAGTATGTTTAACCTGCAAAACAAAAATCTTCTTAAGGAATATATCTTAAAGAATCCCACTTCAACCCCTCTATGGTTTCTCTTCTAAGTTATCACCACAAGGAGTATACAGGTAAAATCTTTAAAATAAGACATTATAAAAGGCTATACTTAAGATGGTTACACAAAAGCTCCAACCAAGGCTTTTCCTTTAAATACTCTCCTAATATAGAGACTGCATCAATCACTGCATCGGTAACACAAGTGCGTTAATGCACAGCAAAACAGTGAAACAAAAAGACCAGATATGCATGTTTAAAGTATCAAGAAAAGCATCCAGATTATTATGTACTATCAAGGATGGTATTGCTGCTTCAGTTATTTAAATACACGATTACAATGAAGCATCAACATAGATGTTTATTTTTCTCATGCAACAATCCAGAATGACAGAACTGTATTCTTAATTGGTAATCCCTCAAATAAGAGGGGAGATCAGTAACCATTAGTATGTTTTCGCATAGTAAGAAAGAATATAGATAGCCTATTAACAAAAAGGATAAATACAACTATCCTATTTCTATCTCCCAGGTTTAACAAACAACACAACATGAAATTATTCGTTTCAATGCTTTATAGAGTATAGTATATCTTTCCTAAAATAGTTTAGCCTTTCCATAAAATAAAAATGTTAGTTAATCCCTCATCACTGTTGCCCATGTAGACACAATACAGTCAAAGGAATGATAAATCTCCAAAGCATTAACATATTAAAATGTCTCCCTTTTCCATATACAAAGTATGTATATTTTTCTTTTTTTTTCCGAAACATAAACACTTTACGAAGTATTTAAACCTCAGCAGAATAAAATTCTCCAACAGCCAACAGAACACAGAATGATAATAAGCACTTTACATGTGTCTTTCTCTGATTGAACAGCATAGTTTTTGTCCAAATTGGGTAGTGTCTGTTTTAGCTGACAAACCTAAAATAAGACAAACCAAATTAACAGACTTCCGATTCAGGTAAAAGGTTTTCTAGCATTCAAATCAAAGATGGTCAAACGTCAGCCAAAGAAAAATAGAAGTTTGAAGGCAAACTAAAAGCAATTTAACTATTTCCTATATTGCTTTCAAGGTGGATACATGTATCAGCAATCCAGTATGAAATTGACGAGACATGTTTCACTGTTAGTTACATTTTCGGCAAAACACATCATGAAGTTCAGGGATCCATATGCGGAATATCATATCTCCATAATAGTCAATGGATGATTGGTTTTGCTCTGCAAATATCATATCACGCGTATACAAGTTTTTTTGCCCTGAATGAGGGGGAAGGTTAAACATCATATGAACCAAATGACAGTTAACGAAATATAAACAAACCTTATAGCACAGCCAACGTAGAACCTTTGTGTCATCAAGTCTGAAGAATTTTGAGGATCCAACTTCTGCATATGCATGAAGTTAGAAGACCATAAGAATTAAAAACAAGAAAATGATTAACAATGTGGTCACCATACTTTTCTATCAACATTATAAAAAACATAAAGTCAACAACAAACTTCTCAATTTCTTTCCACAATATCTGCCCAATAAATAACTTAGATAATAAGAAAACATGGTAAACTTTCAAAATCAAGTTGTAAACAGAAAGAGCACAAGAATATAGTCACCTTTGACTTCAGAAACAACTTGCATACAGTTCTCCACAACAGACATTAACTGCATATATCCTGGATAGCCATCAATAAATAATATCTCATCCAATTGCCTGAACCTCCCAAGATCATCCCCTTTCTGCTAGCATTTCAAAAAAAACAAACCAGTGACGTTCAGAGATGTAGTTTTTCAGGGTGAAAACACAATGCAGACCTAATTAATCCATTCAAAAACCTAAAAGGTAGGAGTTCTGCGAACCACACAAACAAGGGATTTCATGGATTTTGTGTGTAGAAGTTTCTCTGAGGATATAAACCTATAGTTATTAGTTTGGGTGGGTTCCATACATAAGGTGTCATGTGAGCAATTAAAACTTTTGTTCTGTTTACCAAGGACTCAGAAATGAAAAACACTTCAGAAATAAGAAATGTCTTCCAATTCCCATGGTTCAAAAGAAACATAAAACTTATTACCTTCATTCTAGCTTCCTCAAATATAGGCAACATGATGAAAACAGGATCAATTGGTGTGGACAAATACAACCGACCATCTGTGGGGAAACAAAAACAATAAAGATGAAAATTTCGGCTTAAAGTGCTTCTTAGTTTCTCCATGAGTGAAAGACCTAGAGTGTAGAGATTACTGACATGACAAGAGGAAACACAATGCTTTCAATCTGACAAAGAACCAGAGATTTTCAAATTTTTTTTAAGTGTTGGTTAGAAGCACAAGAACATGGCATAGGCAGAGTAGGAACAAAAATATTTTCTTTTTAAGTAGAAGTAAAAGATTTCCAGATAAGAGATCAATGAGAGAAAGCAATGTACCTCATGCAATATAAACATGGATAACAATGCAAAATGCATACTTTACATGTAAGATAATCAAACATCTCTACCTTCAGTTATATAATCTCCCAAAAACCAAGATCCATACAAGTTCTTAAACCACTGAAGTTCTTGAAGCATTCCATTTGCAAACCGATACTGTGTTGCATTTCCTATCAAAGAAGCGAAAATATGTAAAAATTGAAAGAAAACGCATGTTCAAGAAGCCTTAATAAAGTCTAATTCCTTGAGAAAGATTGATAGCAAAATTGAGTGTGATGCGATGTTATTAACAGAACTAACAAGTTTTAATCAACACATTAGGAAATTGAGATAGAAAAATCAAATAAATAATATTTATATAAACAAGCAACAAAACACTATGAGAAGTATATAAAATAATGGATATCCTTCAAATTACCAGACTTGGGATGGCGGAGCAATATCATCTGTCCCAGACCATTTCCATCGGTACCGACGTCTGCACTTGCATAATAAATAATTAAATAAAATGCATCAACAACTGATTGTAAAGGAATGCAAAAAAATAAAAATATCTTCAAACGGATATACCAATCAGAATTTGGCCGCAGAATAAGAATATAAATCGAAATAAATTATCGGCAGCTATATATTACCAGTGCCATTGGAAAGCACCACGGGCCTAATACAATATGAGTGAACTACACGTGTTTGAGAGGAAAAACACCAAAGTAAGTGAGTTAAACAAGAGTATTTGAGAGGAGAAACACTAGAGTAAGTGAACAAAATGAAACGGTAGAATCAAGCAATCTCACCATACCATGTGTGCCCAAATTTGATGGAGACTATAATCACTAGAGTTTACTCATGGAGAATCTACTTCAATCAAAGGAGTACTGAGTGTTACTGAATCTGAAACCACGGAACCATAAGAGAATGAGAAGATCAGTGCAGCACAGCAGAAGGCATTGAATGAAAGCAAAGAACTATCTATTTCAGGCCAGTGACAAATCCATCCTCAAGACTATTACACACAGCCAAACAAATGTGGAAATCAATGATAGTCAAGTACCAAGGAAGTGCTAGGGTGAGACGTGCACAGCAGAGGCTTAGACGAGTTTGAAACCTTAGAGATGATGTTAGGTGAATCAGTAGATGATTATTTTGGAAGAGTGATGGAAACAACAAATGACATGAGGAATTGTGGGGAGATATGAATGATGTGAAAATCATTGAGAAGATAATTAGATCTCCAAGAGATAATTTTAATTTTGTTGTCTACTCAATTGAAGAGTCTAAGGACATTGATCGGTTAACCGTGGGAGTTGCAAAGTTCACTTTCATGAATAGAAAGTAAGACAGAAAAGGAGTGAAGAACAATGTCCTTAGACTCTTCAATTGAGTAGACAACAAGATTAATATTATCTATTAGAGATCTAAGCATCTTCTTAACTATTTTCACATTATTCATATCCTCACCACCATTTCTCATGTCATTTGTTGTTTCCATCACTCTTCCAAAATAATCATTCATTAATTCAACTAGCTTCATCTCTCTAAGGTTTCGAACGTCGAAGCCTCTTCCTTAGTACTTGATTCCCATATTTGTTTAGTTGGGTCTTTCTGTGTAATAGCCTTGTGTAATAGTCTTGAGGATGGATTTTTCGAAATAGACAGTTCTTTGCTTTCAGGTCTTTGAGCTTTGCTTCATCCCATGTCTTCTGCTTGCTGCATTGATCTGCTCATTCTCTTTTGGTTCTTTGATTTCATACTCCGATTGAAGTAGATTCTCCATGAGTAACCTCCAGTCATCGTAGTCTCCATCAAATTTGGACACTCATGGTGTGGTGGATTACTTGATTTTGTCATTTTACTTCCTTCACTTACACTAGTATTTTTCCTCTCAAACACTCTTGTTTAACTCACTCACTCTAATGTTTTCCCCCTCAAACACTCTTGTTTAACTCGCGTTTTTCTTCTTAAACGTATGTGGTGCACTCACTGTATCAGGCCCTGTGGTGGAGCTCTCATACCAGATATAGAAATAGACTAGTGTTGACTGAGCTAAAACAATATTCGCTCTTTTTCAAAATATAAAATCTGATGGCTTAAATAAGCCTTACAACTGCATCCGAAAATAATCTTAGAGAAAAACTAGGAATACAACCTAACAAAACTAGACTAATTCAAATGCTTATCCACACTTTAACAACCCACTTATTGAACGTAAACTAACAGCCCTATATTTCAGCAATGACTATTTTCTAATTCCAACAAAAAGCAGCAGCATATTTATATTAAAATCAATTTCGGTATTGTTTTTCTGTTCATATATTTTGTCTTAGAAGTGACAATAACTTTATAGATGGAAATAAATAAGGACAGAAAATAACAAGAAGAACATATGAGATGTCAATTTACCAGGTGCGACGAGAACCCGTGGTTCCTTAACGCCGTCACACCAACTCATAGGTTTAGCAGAAGAGGATTCAAAAGCACTAACACCACCAGTCTCCGATCGTTCCCTTCGCCGGTAACCGTAACTGTAATTCTAACTGAATGATGTTAAGCTCACACGTGAATTGCAATTTAGAAAGAACAACAACAAAGTAAAGAGTAAAATTAGGGCACTTACATCTTAGAGTAAAGAAAGTTTACAGGGAAGGTAACGAGGGAGGGGTTAGAGTGGCACTGAATCGCCAAATGAAGGCTCAAACATATTCGCGCCATTGAAATCACCCTTCTGTTGTTTCCCTCCTCAGGCACGGGCCCTGTCTACATCAATCGGACCAAGCCCAAAGGGCTAATTGTTGCTTCAACCGAGGACGCCTTCTTCCTCCACCTCCATAATTTCTCCCTGCGCCTCCATAATTTTACGAAAAGGGAAAAATACCCTTAAGTTAGAATTTTAAAACCATTCCTACCCTCCACCTCTTTATCTTTTTTTCGTAGACGTCGTTCGTTACTGTTTTAGTTACTCTAAAATAATGTTCAAAACTACTTCAACAAAATTATTTTATAAAAATGAGATTTAATTTTTTTTGTTTTTATTTTATATGCACTTGTTCGGAAAGTTTTATTTCATTTTATCTGAGCATTATTTTAAAATATCAACGGATAAATGTTTTTTAGTTCTACCATTAATAAGTAATTAATTCTTTTTTTTTTTACATTTGTAATTCTTTTAATAACCATCCTGTAAAATAATTAATAAAAAATAGTCGTGAAAGCTATACTCATTACCCTATCGAAAATATACGTGATATATATATATATATATATATATATATATATATATATATATATATATATATATATATATATATGATAAGTGTTAGTGAATGAATGCATTCCTCCACCTTCAGCTCTCAAAGTTTTACAGAGCTAACACAGTTCATCTCATCTCAACACCAACCAACAATTTATTATATAAGTGCAGAGCTACAATACACAAATTAAGAAAAAAAAAATAACCTATATTAAATTTATTTGTATTATGTCTTTTCCTCACTTAATTTGACAATAGTAGTGAGTAATATTATACAAAATAAATGAAGAGTTTGAAAGTGAGAGAGAAAAATTAATATGTGGAAGATGCATTGATCATGAAGCAGAGTGTGAGAGGGAGAAGTCATCCAAACTGGTAGAGAGAGAGTACAGAGGATCTCCTTCACCACCATCATCACTCTCCTTCAACTCCTCAATCTTTGCCACAGCCTCCTTCCAACCCCACCTACTCTCCAAGCTCCATTCACAGCACCCCATTCCAATCCTCAACAGCTTCACCATCTCACCCTCTCCACTCCCTCTCCCAGGAATCCCCTTATCAAGCACCTCCCCGCTCCACCCTTCCCCCACTATCGACTTCACCCACGCCGCCAAATCCTCGCTCGCTCCCTTCCCATGCCTCAGATAACTCGCCGGGAACTTCCCCGTCAAAAGCTCCAGTATCAGAATCCCCAGACACCACACATCGCTCTTCTCGCTCGGCTTCTCCAACTGGGTCGCCTCTGGAGACTTGTAACCCACCATGAACTGCTGTGCATGGCCCTTGTCCACCACTGCCACGAGTGCATACTCTGCCAAACGAGCCTCGAAGGAACCGTCCAGTACAACGTTGGACGATTTCAGATGACCGTGTGGTAATGCTTGGTCGGGGAACTCCGTGTAGAGATAAGCCAACCCCCTGGCCACCCCTTTTATGATCTTCAAACGAGTTGCCCAGTTCAACTCAACACCACTTCTTCCTACAAATATACACAAATGGGTCTGGTAAATTTTGAGAACTGAATCCAAAGTTCCGATTTTTAAGCAATAATATAGTGATAATAGTAATGGGTCGTACCATGAAGATGACTGGCCAAGCTGCCATTTTCAGCGAAGTCGTGAACCAAAAGCTTCTCTTCTTTTCCGTAGTAGAAGGCAACGAGAGGGAGTAGATTGGGGTGCGACAATTTTCCAAGCCTGTTCATGTGCTCAAAAAACTCTTTCTTCCCGACATTGTTCATGTGCTTGAATCTCTTCACCACCACCACTGGCCCGTTCAAAAGCATGGCCTTGTACGTGGATCCAAAGCTTCCACTCCCCAGAACCTCAGCCGAGGCCCTTAGCAAGTCTTGCAAGTCAATCCCCTCCCTCTCGTTCCCAACGAAGTTCAACCCTCCGTCTTCACTTTTCTTGGAATCAACCGTCAAAACAATGGATTTGGACTCGCTAGAAAAAGGAGTAACGTTCTGGGGGTTCTGGGGTTGTGGATCTTTGACCAGTACGGGTTTCTTTCGACGGTAACGGATGAGGAGGAGTACTAGTATTGAGGCCAGCACAATCACCGCCACCACTACAATAACTGGTAAAATAATGCGTTTTTTCTTGTTTTCTTTTTCGGGACTTGACTTTGGGGGTTGATCTGTGCCTGGGGGGGAGGTGGGGCTTCCAATGCAGGGGCTTAGAGGCTTTCCACATAGACCTTGATTTCCTGTTTCAGTAGAAAAATTAGATTATAAAATGTAATTTCACAATTTCAAGCAATACTATGCACCTTAGTGTAAAAGTTATCTGTGGTTCCATGAATTGATTATCATGGAATGTTTGATTCAATTTTGCATTCAAAGGCTGAAGGAGGGGATTCACTGAAGAGTTATCTTCAGATAGTTCGTTGCCATAATTAAATTTCCTTTATTAAGATTCCGATATTTAACACTGAAGTCAACATGTCATCGAATTTTCCAAATAAGGCTAAAATAAACGGCAACAAAGTAATGTTCAAATGTAGAAGAAAATTTATCTACGATTCATACTGTTGGAACATATGATATAGCGAAGAGCAACAGATAAAAACTAGGCAAGAGAGAGAGTAGTAGAGATGGCTGTCAACTTACCAGCAAATGAGCTTGGATCCTTGCTGCTTAAGCTTTCTGGTATTGGACCCTCTAACTTGTTGTAAGACAGATTAAACACTCTGAAATCCGTCTGTTGAAATTCTGGTATGTTTCCTTCAAAACTATTTCCATGTAGGTCTACATCCAAAAGTTTAGGCAATTTAACCAAGGAAGCAGGAATAGGACCCGTGAACCCATTTTCAGCCAAGAATACTCTCTTAAGACGTTTCATGCCTTCAAAAGCATCATCTGAAACTGCACCAGAGAACTTGTTTTTGCTCAGAAACAACGCCCTTAAACTCACAAGCTTCTTGAATTCTGGCATTGGACCCTCAAAGTTGTTGTTGATGACACTGAAGCTGTTCAAAGTGGACAACTGAAGCAGCGTGTCTACGTCAACACTGCCACTTAGTCCCATATTTTCTAATCTCAAACCATGAAAACTTTGGTTGAAACACAATATACCAGTCCAGCTGCACACACCAATTGATTGGTTCCCCCAGTTGCTTAAAGCATCAGCATTGGACAAGAATCCTTTGAAGTTCATCAGAACTTGAGCATTGTCGGCCAATGAGGGCAAAAACCAAGTGAAGAGCATGAGAAGACAGCAGTACTGTACTTTATGTGCCATAAGAATTTGGAGAAAAGTTTTTGGTTGGTGAGTTTAGAAGCAGATGATGAAGGAAAATGAGAAATGTTAAGCATTATGCAAAAGATATGAGAACTTAATGGTTTGTGGGGTGACATTGACAAGGACAAGATCCTTCCCACAAAGAAATGAGCTGGTTAGGCCGGCCTATGTATAATGTAATTGTTTGGACTTCATTTCCAAAGATACTTTTGTTCAATGCTTATTTATATGTTGGTTGTGGCCTGGTTAAAAGCTGTCATTTCTTGTTATTGGAGAGGATCATGTCTTCTATCACATTGGTCGTCTCTAAAATATGTATAACAACAATTTTATGTGACTTCTATTTGTCTGCTGTGTTTGTTGTGATTGGAATTTGCTACACTAGATGCAAAGAGATTGAAATTACTGATTTTTTTTTTTATTTTCTCTTTTTGGTCCTTCTAATTAGAGAGTGATTCAATGTTCATTCCTCTACTTTCTTTTTCTTGTGTTCACTTGCCATTTTTTTTAGTTGGAGAATAGAAAAATGAACAAGAAAAAGTCAAATAACTTGGTTTCCGTGATTGTATGCTAAGTTTCCAAGTTGTATTAAGAAGAAAATATGTTTATTATGTTTAGTAAAGAGTTTAGTTCTTTAATTTTTTGTTACCGATAAATATGGTGGATAAGATAAACTCATATATATTTGGTTCAATTTGTTTTTATGAATCTCTTTTCTGAGGTTTTGAAAAATTAGAGCAACACCCGTGCAGTGGTATCAATTCCCATAGACCAAATATTCAAAATAGTCATGGTTTGTAAGAGAATGATTAAAGTGCTATTGAAGGGGAAAATAATTTTAAATAACATGTCATGTGATAAGAGATTGGACAGATTTGTTTTAATAATATTAATAATGTGATTATGTTTATTGTTGTTAGCTTATATATAAAAAAAAGTAATTTAATCGGGAAATAATTCTAATAATGAAAGTTAAATTGTTGTCATGATCAATAAAAAATGATCGAAAAATAAATTGGCAGGTAGAGCATGATCCATTGAAGACTGTCATGAGAGCAACTAAATACTAATATACTACTATAAAACTAAACTATCATTTCATGATTTTTCCCCTAACGTTCCAATTAGGAGTGGAAATAAGTAAGGTTAAGTTAGGTTTTATTTTCTATAAAAATAATTATAAATTTTAATTTTAATTAATATATCAAACTAGATTATGAAGTTGTGTTTGTATTTATAGATTTTTTTTTCTGCTACTAATAATTTTATTTTAAATATTAGTAACTAGGTATTTTAAAGTTGAAATTATAAAATTATATTATTTAAACTTTATTTTTATTTTAACTTAATATTTTATTATAATAAAAAAACTTTAAACAAAGACTTGACTTATCAAATCTAATTAATTATAATGATCCAAAAGTTCGATTATTAAACTATTAATTCATTTTCCTGACCTGATTAATTATCCTCTTTTCACATTTGGGCCAAAGAACAAACACCACTTTCTGTTTTTAAATTAAACTTCCTTTATTCCTGGCTTAACCTGTAACCTAAAGAATTATACCTCCTTTTTTGTCTTCATTCCCTAATAAGATGATAATAATAAGCACATAAATAAAATTTTAAGATAAAATAATAATATTCAGCTCCATAGTTGGCATACGAAATAAATAATATAGTTATCATAGCTTCATTTCTTATCAGAACATCATAACTCATGTACTCTCAGAATTTCCTATTAGTTATATCTTCGAAGCAATATAATGCATTCTCATATATATATATATATATATATATAACTTCATTTTGCCAACAGAGAAAATGAAGACGATTCACTGATATGAACATGCAAACACTGAAATAACACCATCATCATCATCTTAGCAAAGCTACCATCATGGACATGGAATCCTGCAGCAGAAGCCCATCATTCTTGGAAAACCAGAAACAACTCAACCTTCTCTTGCTCCTCCAACAACCATCTTATGCCACCCAGGAACTCCGAAACCTACGCAGAAGCCTTCAATGTTGTGCTCTCGACCACTCTTCCCTCATCACAAAACTCATTTCTTACGTTGTCTTCATATTCCTCACCATCGCTGTCCCTCTCTTCACTTCTCTCTTCGTTCATATCCCTGCTTCCCAACTCGACCCCTTCAGCTTCAACAAGCTCCTCCAACTACCACAATCAGCCATCGCCATTGTCGCCTTCTTCACCCTCTCACGTTTCTTCCCAAGGTACCAAACAAAAGTGTAGAGGCTTTAGTTATTCGTTATTTGAAACATCTCATTGTAACGCAATCTTCAATTCAATGCATGCATGAGTTTGCAGTCATGGGCTCAGGCAGCTTCTGTTCCTAGACGTGTTACACGATGACTCCATTTATGTTCGACGTGGGTACACGCGCCAGATTCAGAAAGCTTTCAGATTCTTAGCGTGCATGGTGTTACCTTCCTTTATCGTAGAACTTGTTCACAAAATCATCTTCTTTTCCAGGGTGGAAATTTCTGTCCCGTGTGGGACCCTCCTCAACTGGGTTGTGTTTGTTTTAGTGTTGCTTTCCTGGGTCTACAGAACGGGGTTGTTCTTGTTGGCGTGTGTGCTTTTCAGGCTTACCTGCGAGCTTCAGATACTGAGGCTTGAAGGACTTCACAAACTCTTTGAAGGGTGTGAATCTGATGCGAACACAATATTCAGAGAGCATGTCAGAATTAGGAGACAGTTGTGGATAACAAGCCATAGATACAGGTTCTTTATAATAAGTTGTTTGGTGACAATCACGGTTAGTCAATTGACTTCTCTCTTGCTGGTTTTGGAATCCAAATCTGACACTACCTTCTTCAATTCTGGTGACCTTGTGGTAAAGTTATAGCTTCACTTCTATATGTTCTTACTTGGTCAATATGACAGTGCTTCCAATACAAAGTCTTAAGAGAATTGACTGGTTTTTGGTGTGCAGATTTGTTCTGCTGTGCAGTTGTGTGGATTTGTCTTGTGCCTTACGGGTGCTGCGAGAATCACACATAGGGCTCAAGGGATAGTGTCAATTGCCGCAAAGTGGCACATGGTGGTGACCAATGCATCTGCTGAATCAGAGCAATGCCAAATGCCAGAAGTGTTACCTAGTCCTTCTGCTAGTGATTCTGATTCATCGGAAATACACATATCAGTAACCCCACAACCTTGTTTTTTCCATAACAGACAAGCTTTAGGTGAGAATTCTCTATACTTAGATGAATTAGTAACCTTTAACACTGTTTTAAATTCAATATATACTATTAGATGAATTCATCTTACTTTTACTTGGTAGTACTCACATAGAAAAGAGTTAGAGTGCAATTTTGAATATTTTGTCTCACAAACATTTTCTTTGAAAATGTTTATAGTGTGTTGGTTAGGAAACTAGATTAATTTCTGTTCAAAAACTGAATTATGTGAAAGGGGGTATTTTAGTGTGAAAATGACATCATCCAAAAACACTGCTCTTGCAGTGACCTATTTGCAGCACAACTGTGGAGGGATAACACTGTTTGGATTTGTACTTGATCGAGGGCTGCTTCATACTCTCTTTGCATTTGAGTTATCTATGGTGCTTTGGATTCTGAGTATGGTGGTTGTCTAGTGGTAACCAAATAAAGTGTAGAAAATGTCTTCCTTATAATGTGTATAACTCTATGTCAACATAGCTTCTGCTGCATTCTTTTCATTATCATATTCACTTGCTGTGTGTAGAATTAGAGTTCATTGAAGGAGATCTAAATTTTAGTGCAGTCTCCATGATATTTTTTATTATAATTCAATTTTGTTAGGAGAATTCGAGGGAAAAACCGGAAAGATTTCTAACAATGAAAATTGAACCAAACTCATATAAAATTGAACCAAACTCATATAAGAGAATGCGCCACTTTCAATCCAAAACCTTTAATACATTAGGTCTTCTTTCATATATCTTGCTCATCTTTCTCATTCCTATCCAATGTGAGACTTAGGCTCATACTTGAATACCTAACAAATTTTATATAAAATTTGCTGTGATAATTTTATAGTTTTAAATAATTTCCTCTTTGTTTTTTAATTTATCTAAATTTAAAATTAATCATGTTTTCTTTTGATTAGAATAATGAAAGAAATTAGTGAAAAATATTAAAAGGATGGCGAGTAAAGACTTCAAACATTTTGAATAATCCTTCAAAATTACTTACACTATTTGGTCAGAGTTGAGTAGATTTTAACAACAATTTATTTCTTCAACCTATGAAATTTATTGTTTTTTTAGTACATTGGAATGTGTAAATAATAGTTTCATATTCATGGAACTTGTATTTAAACACACTTATTAGTTAAGCAGTGACAATTTTTATGAGTAACCAAACAAAATTTGGGATTTTTGTACAAAAATCACTCCAAAATACTTTATTTCTTGTCTGCATTGATTGATTGAAGATCTATGATGAGAATGGTTGATAAGATTCCAGGACTATTCCACCACTTTTTTTTTTCCTAATTTCGCATTTTGATGAGAAAAATTATGTTGGTAATCTCGTTGTTACAAGTAACCTATAATGATTTCCGTTTTCCTGTAATTGGTATTCATTAAATTAATTAATTTCAATTGACAAATAGTTTTTTTAGTTAGATTTAAATTAACAATTTATTTTGGATTCTTGGGATAAGATTTATGATTTGTAGTAGTTTTTGAGTACAAAATAAAAAGAGAATTAATTAGAGGAATGTTGACACCCCCACGTTTTTATGTTATAGAATTGTTATTATTATCAAATCATCTATTAACCTTCCTTTATTATTGGTTTAACTAATAAGTTATGGAGGGAGTATTTGAAATAATAATTTTTTATTGATCACTGGGTCACTTATTGCAACTAATATATTACCATAATTGTTGGTGCTGATTATTTTTAACTTATAATGTATTCTACTATATAAAATAATCTTTTTAACAGCCGTGACAACTTATTTTAAACATATTATAGTTATTATAAAAATAAAATTTTATATTTAAAAAAATAAAAAAAAATAGTGATTGTAAAAATGTATTAGGTGTTAAAATATTATAGTTCTTGGACTATATGATATGATAGTAACTAATTATTATTATTTTCTTATAATTAATGTAATACACTTCTAACATAATTAGACCAGTAAAAAATAATTTAATTGAATTTATAAAAGAAATATTATTACCAAATTAACTTTCATTATCAATAACTTTTAAGACGGTCTTTTTACTACTCATTAATATAAATACTTTAGTGTTATTCTTGTTACATGAGGTGATAATTGATTAAATCAATAAGTAGATGATAATTTTGTGACGAATTAAGTATATTAGTATGATGATTCTCTCGTGATTTGTTTGATTTTGAAAATAGACTTAATGTGAAAGTGAATGAAAAGTGTAATTATTTTGATAAATTAAAAGATGATAAGAAATAAAAAAAAAATTCATCAAACCTTATAAATGATATGATAAATATAATTAGTAATTTTTTTAATTAATAAAATTATAGGATTATAATTGTGTATTTATGGTTAAAAATAATTTAAAATAAAATATGATTAATTTATTAAATGTGAATGATTAAATTTTATTTTAAATTGACAAAAACATAAAATTATGAAATTATTTTTTATTTTAAAATTAATTTAGAATAAAATATAATTAATTTATCGAGTGTCATCGTTTAATTATTTTTAATTGATAAAATTGTAATATTATAATTTTATCCTCGTGCTTTAAATTAATTTTAAATAAAATATGATTAATTGGTCGTATATAAGACTTGTGTGTTATTAAAAAAATACTTTTAATATATTTGGTGAAGTGAATTGAGTAGAAAAATAAAATTTTCCGAATTTTTGGATGCATGGAAATTTGTTTAAAACGAAATTTAAAAATATTAAAATATAACTAATTATAAAAATTAAAATGATCTTACAAATTTAATAAAATTAGCTGAAATTGATAATGGAAATTTCTCAGAGATAACCATGGTCAAACGCAAGAGAATATATATCAGTACTGTAAATAATACCTATATTAAATATAAGTAACATCTTAATATTATGAAATCTGGATGTTCTGTGCAAAGTAAGACTATACCAATATAATTTGCATCTAAAGACTTAACGATTTAAACTATATTAAAAGAATGTCGAGCCCACTTGCTATAGTGCGAAGCCCAAAACGTTTAATTTTACTTTTATTTTAGATGTACCAAATCAAAATTAGACCCTCAAGCTGTTGCAAAATTAAAGAAAAATAGTATTTTGACAACCGTGAAAAAAAAACGATCATTTAACCATCGTCATATGATAATCCATTTATGTGTTAGGATAAAAATATAAAATGATTGTATTTAAAAAATTTGAATCATTGAATGGAATAAGAAAAGATAGAGGTATGAGAGGACGTAGGGAGATATATTATTATTATTATTATTATTATTATTATTATTATTATTATTATTATTATTATTATTATTATTATTATTATTATTATTATTATTATTATTATTATTATT
>Ga0209700_100481_pt1 | contig 74975 bp, 48 predicted proteins | sample SiratroredBW_FD_187528 | JGI IMG/M metagenome (GOLD analysis project Ga0209700, IMG submission 187528) | Root nodule microbial communities of legume samples collected from California, USA - Siratro red BW (SPAdes) (version 2) | ecosystem: Host-associated > Plants > Roots > Nodule | place: USA... | reverse complement strand
ATATTGGCTTCTAACCAGCTATACGTTGTGATATAAAAAAAAAAAAACTATTTAATCACATGGAAACATATTTTGTGTAAAAAAATATTCGTCATTTCAAAAAATTATTATCGTTTTCAATATGTTTTATAAAGAAAATCGCATTTTTATTTTGGCATGGAAATTAACATATTTATTCCATAATTTTAATTTTTATCTATATGGTTTTTATAAAAAAAATAACATGAAAAGAATAAATGAATTTCAACTCTCAGATATTGTGATAAAAAAAACCTATTAATGGATATTTATATTTCTTTTATTTTATTTTTTTCTCTCGCATGCATATATGACATGATTTTTTTTCTTAAAGTTCTCTCACTTTTTCCCTTCCTTCTAATTTTTTCACATTTTATCTCTTTTGGGATACCGTTTTATATTATACTATTTAAGAACGATATATTATTCACGTTCGATCAAAATTTTAATAAGAATAAATCTCTTTTTACTTTAAAATTTTATTATTTTTTCTTTTTATTTAGGTTTGAAATCAATCATAACATGAATAATTGAGAAATGCGATTTATTAACTTGTTCAATTTTGTTGATTTTTTTAATAATTGATTAACTTATTTTAAGTGTCTTAATTTTTTTTGGTGATTCTCTTGTTTATGTGGAAATTGATTGAGTAGAAGTTGTTACAAAGAATTTTTTGAGTACAAGTAGTTATAAATAAGAAAAGATATTCTTAATAATCTTCTAATGGTCAATTTGGAAAGGATTTGATTTAGTTGTGAAAATTTTGGCTCAATAATTATTATGTTGCTTGTTTGATTTAGTTTTGAATATTAAATATTGTTCTTTGTTGAAATAAAGTTTTCTTTTCAAATTAGTTTTAAAAGCAAAGTAAATTTTTTTTATTTTATATTTGGTAAAAAATTATGTTGTGTTGGAATAAGAATATTTTATTTTGGGTTAAACGACTCTAATTATAAGTTTTTCAGTTATAAATAGCTTAATTGAAGTATTTTGAACTTGTTAAAGTTGTCCACCTCATTGAAAAAAATACATTATATTAAGTTGAGACCTGTTTTAAATTATAGGTGAATTTAGTTTTTCTAAAAGTAAAATAGACATTGATTTAAGAATTATTCAATGGGAATAAATGTTATATTAGACTTAAATGATCTAAATTAGGTTTGAATAATTGAAATATGATGATTGAACAATTTGTAATTGACTATTTTAAGATTTTTTTGGAGACATTACATGTGTTACAATGAAAGTGATAAAATTCCAACAATTAATTTTGATACACATGTATTTTAATTGATATTTTCATTTAAGCGAGTTTTTCTCCATTAATCGAAATTTAGGCTGAAAATTTAGGCTTGACCTCGGGTCTATTTTTGCTTAAGTGACAAAATTTTTGTTCAAGCGAAACAAAATTATTCTCTGATTAAGTGTTGCTTAAGTAAATAAAATTTCACTCAAAATAAAATTTATAGAAAAAGTTAATTTCTTTACAAATACACTTATTTGATTGATTAAGTATATGTGATGTGTATAAATATATAGAAAATATTGTATTGTATATTTAATTAATATGTTATCTTTATTCAAGTAAACTCTATTGTAGAGAAAATTTAGAGTAATATATTTATGTGAGATGTATGAATATGACGCCACAAATCTATAATAATAGGTGAACCATTGTTTAAAGTTGTGTATTGAGTAATGAAACCTATAATTGAAACAGATGACTTAATTAAACTTTTAAATCACATAAATTAAAATGTTAGATAGTGAAAAGTTAAAGGAAAGTTTATTGCAAATCTGTAATATGTGATTTATGGATTTTAGATGCCTTAAACTTATATTGTGCTCGTGTAGTTGAAGCATTTTTAAATGGTAAAGTGTAAGTCTATAATATGACTTATTTAATTAAGAAATTTCCAAATATCTTAGTAGATATTCATTAGTTAAAATCTTTTATTATATGGATTTATGAGTATTTTGTGTGTGTATTGAATTTGATGAAAGGAGAATATTTGTGAATTTGTTGTCACGACTCAATTAAAATAATGTTATTTTATTATGATAACATTTTATAGTTTAGATGTAGTAATATATGCAAGGGATTATACATGTTTTTTTTTTGAAAGTGTTAAGACAAACATTTAACAACCCGTAATTTTGATTAAGTACTTACACCAACTAAGTATAGTTGCATCTTATAAGACCAAAATTATATCATATTAGTGCATTGTATATTAAACGACAAGAGGTTGTTGATCAAACACAAGGTCTATTAGTTGAAGATTAAAAAACAGACGAATAAGCATTAAGCCAACCTTTCACTTTATCTAATAAGTATTGATGAATTGGATGAAAAGAGCATAAAAAAGATGAGCATCAAAAAGATCAGTCACAGCAACTGATAAATAAGTGAAAGACATCATATGATAAGCTCAAAACACACCTAAGTTGACACAAGATCAAATAATATTTTTGAAGCTTTAGTCTATGTTGCATAAATTGCTCCATACACTTGTTTCCAAAAGACTTACACCAAATAATAATGTTCAAATATCTTTAGAGACATGAGTTAAGGTTGCAATCACCATCAACTTTACTAACACAACTACTTTCAAAAATTGGCTATAATATAAACCATCTTCCAGCAATTAAGGTTGCTCAATGACTATAAACCATCTTCCAGCAATTATATAGAGCCTATCATCAAGCAGGAGAGAGCAAAAAAATCCTTTGTGCCAAAATGATATCAATATAACAAACAATTCTTAAAAGCTTTACAAAGTGATCATAAAGTTGAGAAAAAAAAGCACTGTCAAGATGTATGAACTCATTGAAGCTTATAAAAGAACATTAGAAGTGTTTATTTAGTCACTTAGGAGAATGAATATTTATTCAGTATTCATCGAAAGACATAACCTCTTCATAGAATGCAAAATGATCTGAACTATGATAGAAAACCAAAATCTTATACTCATAGGCAAATGCAATCATTTTTGGTAATTAATTCAATGATTTATAAATCATTCAAATCTCAATTTTTTTTATGTTAGTCAGAAATTTTTAAAGAACAAGTAATATTTGGTTAACCAATAGTAACTTGATAAAAGATACTTAGTTGAGTCATAAATAAAAATAATACTCATTAACAAGATCAAGTATAAATAACTATTCAAAATAATATTCATTATAGTAAAAATAACTTGTATCCCGAAAAAATAATTATCAAATAAAAAATAATGGAATTAATTATATTTAATACATATTTAGTAAACTTACAGAAAGAAGAAAATATCTTTCTAAATTATTTATATCATAGGATAAAGAATGCATATAAAAATAGTTTCATACCTTCAAATTATTATTATTATTATTATCTAATCTAAAAAGTTGATTTTTTTTTTATATTTGAGCAGTTTAGAAGAAATCAAATTGTAGAAAATTTCAAGTAATGAATTAATCTAAATTCTGTTACAGAGTTTTATTTACCTAGGAGTTGTTAGCTTCATTCTTTCTTTCATAATTTAATTTTCAAGCATAATTTATTAATTTTATGAATATAATTTTTCTAATAACAATAATTAATTCAAATTAATTTAAAATGCAGAATAAATTGTTTAATATATTATTTTGAGCATTTCTCTATCTTTTACAACCATTCAATTATCACACCACCTATAATAATAAACAAAATTACATAAAAAGAAAATATACAAATAGACATATATTTATATAAAATAATACTATTAATCACATAAACACAATATTAGAAATTATAAATTAGAAATATAATAAAGCTGTTGGTGCGAGTGAATTACACACTCCACCTCGTGGTCCCCAAAAGGTAGTTCACCTGACCACCTCCCTATTCCACACTGCATCCTGACTCGAGAAGTAGGTTGTCTGAGTGCCAGGCATGGCGATGCAGCGATGTCCAACTCAAGACCACCCTCCCCTCTCATGCTAAATTTTTCTTCTATTCTCCTTCTCCTTCTCTCTCATTAATACTTCTACACTCTCTCTCTTGATCCTAACTAACTAATCTAGGGCTCAGCTTTTAGCCGAATAGATGGCAACCGCGTCTCAGTCCCACCGTTACATAGGCCCTCCCTCCGTCGGACCGGGACCCGGCGATGCTCTGAACCGCATCCTCGCCGACTTATGCACTCGCGGCGCTCCCAAGGTAATCACATACTAACACTGTCACTCCCTCTCTCCTTCTATTCACTTCAATTCAATTCAATTCATATCAATCACTTCACTCGCTCGCTCACTCACACTCGCACACTCGCTTGCTCAGGAGGGTGCTTCCCTTGCTCTGAAGAAGCATCTAGAGGAACAAGCTCGTGACATTAGCGGCGAAGCCTTTTCTCGATTTATGGATCAGTTGTATGATAGGATATCGAGCCTTTTGGAGAGCGGCGATGTTGCCGAGAATCTGGGAGCTCTAAGGGCTATTGACGAGTTGATAGATGTGGCGCTTGGGGAGAATGCTTCTAAGGTCTCCAGATTTTCCAGCTACATGCGAATTGTCTTCGACACCAAGCGTGATCCCGAGATATTGGTTCTTGCTAGTAGGGTTCTTGGTCACCTCGCTAGGGCTGGCGGAGCCATGACTGCCGATGAAGTCGAACGCCAGGTTCTTCAACTGCATCCTTTTTCTCTTCTCTCCCACTTTAGTTCACTCTGCTGTTCTTTATTTTTCCTCTGCCCTTACTTTTCAGGTTAAAATTGCTCTGGATTGGCTTCGAGGAAATAGAGTGGAGTATCGTAGATTTGCTGCTGTTTTAATCTTGAAAGTAAGTATTATTACTATTGTTCTTATTATGGTTAGAATTGCTCGATGCTGTGATTCTTGAGTTTCATTATCCAGTCGGAGAGTTTTTTCCTGCCTGTTTCTATATTTTTGGAATTTATTTATTCACAAATTCTTTCAGTGAAGTTTGATTGTGTTTTCATACTATCACATCTTTAGAGTCGCTCTGTTCCTAATTGATTTTGGTCATGCAGGAAATGGCAGAAAATGCTTCGACTGTGTTCAATGTTCATGTGCCAGAATTTGTCGATGCTATCTGGGTTGCTTTGAGAGATCCAGCGTTGCCAGTTCGTGAGCGGGCTGTGGAGGCATTACGAGCTTGCCTTCGTGTTATTGAGAAGCGCGAGACACGATGGCGTGTGCAGTGGTCAGTTCTTAACTTGTTATGATGTGTAACATTTATAGCTATGGTAAACACGAAGCTGGTTGGCGGTCGTAATGGTCTTTAGTAACTATGTTGCCTTTGGTGACGGTTTTTTTTATGAGCTTGATAATGGTTGACGTACTTAGACTAGATGAACTTTAAATAAACTCTTTCACTGAAGACTTTGAACCATCAAATTAAAGGTTCATTATGTACATGTAAGATCATTCAACAGCTTGCCAGCTCTGGTGAGTAGAATCAATTAATGAATATACTCTGAAAGCTGATGTTCTTTTTATCCTAACCACGAGGAATTATAGCAGACATTTTATGATAATTTATCTCTACACAATTATGTTAAATTACAATTTTATTCAACTGATCATTTCAAAGTAGTTTGTTGTTTCAAATAAGGAGTACCATGTTCGCTGCCTCACTTAATGCTTGGTTCTGCAATAATAAATTGTACAAAATTTGTCATTAATTCATCGAGCTGTTTACTTAGTTGTGTCTCCTTGCTGGTAACAAAAAAGTATGGGCTGGGCCAAAATTGATAACAGTTTAATAGAATTGGCTTGTGAATAACTACAGAAATGGGTATATCTTTGATCATTTGAATCCAAATTGTTATGCTGTTGATATTGAGGGATCAAGCCGACTAGTTCTCTCTGTAGGGTTTTGATTAGAATAAGCACGCTGTTGTCTTTTGGTAATCTGATTTATACTGACTTTCATCTTACAGTATGCATATGTTGCTTAAATGATTTATTGCACAAATATGCCCTAGTAGAGACTGAATCCTTTATTTTCTTTTTTAAATTAGGTACTACCGAATGTTTGAAGCAACGCAAGATGGGTTGGGTAAAAATGCACCTGTGCACAGCATACATGGTTCACTGCTTGCTGTTGGAGAACTTTTGAGGTTAATAGAATTTTCAATATGCAGAAGTTTTTTAATATTTTCAATCTAGCATTCTAGACAGCGTTTATCTTCCTTCTTGTGATCACTATTAACTTATTATATGCTTGTGTATGTGGAGTGCATATATGAATAAATTTATGTTCACAACGTCTGAATCTTGGAAATTATTGCATTGTTTACTTCAGCACTGGTACTAGACATAGTTATCAATCCTGGTCATTCCTGTGTAGTAGGCAACTCTGACAATCCTACAGTTTGATGGCTGCTACAACAAAATATTGGATATGAGATATAAAAGGTGTACTATATATGTATGTATAATGTATGTATGTATGTATATATGTATAATATGCAGATGGTAAACGTTTAAAAGTACTCAAGATAGAAATCATAAAAAAGTGGTGGAAGAGAACCTGCAGTGGTAAAAGATGAAACTTGAAAGATCTGTTTCAAGACAGTGGACTGAACAAAGGGTGAAAGTGAGCAGAGGACTGCATAGATCTTAGGTTGGCTGGAGGACATTGGAAATACTGTTGGAGATGGGTGGGTGTGTCCGGACACCAGGGAGTGTCATATGGTAGGAAAATTCGGAAAAAAAGGGTTTTACCTAAAGATCACAATCTCCACCCCGTAAACGATATGTTAGAAGAGGTCAAAATGACTTTTTGAAACTCATTACAGTAGTACTGTTTTTTTGCGACAATTGGAGCTGCAATGGCATCTACCAAAAACAGATCTGTGGTTTGGAATTTGAATCTTGTAGTGTCACTATAGTGTGATATTGCCGACTGTTAACATTGCTAGGCAATCTGTATGGTGCCAAATGTTCTGTCCTTCGTGAATTGTGATTTATAGAAAAATATACTATGTTGCAATGTATAATAAACTTGAGATAGGATCTTAATATCAATTTTACTGACCATACTAGACCATTGTTGGAACTATTTGATTTTTGAGCTAATTCATAGTATTAAAATCAACCTCTGTTCTTTCAATTGCCAGTTTTCGCTTGATTAAAGCTTGAAGAACCCCTGTAAATTTTGTTATCATCCAGTCAACTGTGATTTTTACTCTTGGAATTAGTACATCCAGTCATCAACCAAGTGTAACGTGTGTTCTTGACATGGTCAATGAAGGGGATTAGCAACCTTATGTTGGAAATTTATAAATAGTTCATTTATGTAATGTAGAAAAATCCAGAGGTGGTTTACTCTAATAAATTTATCACGTTTTTTAGATACTTGGACTATTATGAAATTTGAGCCAGATACTAGTTATTAATCATTTCCCACTATTTTTTTTATAGAATTGGATAATATTTAGATGAAGTGGAATAGAAAAATAAATCGGGATTTTATTGATTGTATCTGTTTTGAAGATCTAAATCAGAGATATCACAGGTCCGAGACAGAATAAAACAAGGAAGTGTACAAAAAGGAACTTTGCACTCAGGAAATTTGAGAGTCCTTGCTCTCCTTAAGTTTTCTCTACAATTTTCAATTAATACACTCTTAACCACCGGACTCCTACCCCATAGTTGTTAAAATCTTCTCAACTAACTGACAGCTTAACCAATCATTTCTCAATCATAACCATCCTTGCTGTTATGATCACTGTCAAAAACATTAACTACCGTTGTTCCTGCATGCTTTCTATTCTTTATAGTAAGAAAACTCTTAATGCTATGAATTCATATATCACTAATTATGGTTGTGCAGGAATACTGGTGAGTTCATGATGTCCAGATACCGTGAAGTTGCCGAAATTGTTCTCAGATACCTTGAACACAGGGATCGGCTTGTTCGCCTGAGCATAACTTCATTATTGCCTCGCATTGCACATTTTCTACGGGATCGTTTTGTCACTAACTACTTAACTGTACGTGAATGTTGCTCTGTTACTTTATTATGTTTTTTTATTCTGGTATGCCTTTGAGAATGAAGACTTTTCAGGAAGTTCAAAATTTATTTGTTTGAGTGCCTATGGAAATGAAATTCCTTGCAGATTTGCATGGATCATATTCTTTCTGTCTTGAAAGCACCACAAGATCGTGATAGCGGGTTCATTGCTCTGGGAGAGATGGCTGGGGCACTGGATGGGGAACTCATTCATTATTTGCCGACAATAACTACTCACTTACGCGAGGCAGTATGTTTCGCTAACTGTTATTGGATGCTGTGCATTGCATTTCTTATTTGGAAAGTGCTTGGTTAGTTTGTATTATTAAGGATCTGAATTGACAGTTTGGTCATTTTGTTACCGTAGATTGCTCCACGTAGGATCAAACCCTCGCTTGAGGCCTTGGCTTGTGTTGGAAGCATTGCTAAAGCAATGGGCTCAGCAATGGAACCTCATGTACGAGGACTTTTGGATATAATGTTTTCTACTGGTCTTTCTACTGTACTTGTGGAAGCCCTTGAGCAAATAAGTACCAGGTATAGTGTTGGCTTGGAGCAAAATCTATAACTTTCTAGTGATTGATTTTGAAAGGCATCTTTTTATTTGTGTTATTTTTTATTCAGCATTCCATCTCTGCTACCTACCATTCAAGACCGGTTACTAGACAGCATATCTATGGTTCTTTCTAAATCCCACTATCATCTGGGGAGGTCTTCTCAAAGTGTGGGTAGAGGGACAATAGTAAATGCACCTCAGCAAGTCTCAGAGCTTAATGGCTCTGCTCTTGTACAACTTGCTTTGCAGACTCTTGCTCGTTTTGACTTTAAGGTTTTGTATACTTGTTTTCTTTATTGACATTCATATTTCATAAAAATCTTTATTTATTTTTTATTTATAAGTTGTTGGGAAATTGCTAGAGGTTTAATTTCATTTTATTCTGTTGACATAGGGCCACGAACTACTTGAGTTTGCTAGAGAATCAGTTGTTGTCTATTTGGATGATGAGGATGGAGCTACACGAAAAGACGCAGCTCTATGTTGTTGCAGATTAATTGCTAGTTCTTTCTCTGGTATGGTGTGCACACATTTTGGTTCTAGCAGGTTGACTCGATCAGGGGGAAAGCGCCGGCGCCTTGTTGAGGAGGTTTGGTGATTTGACACATTTTATGTCTTTTGTTCAGTTTCGTCTTTAAGAAATATTACTACTTGTTCTTTAAGTTTTTATTTTCTAGGAGAAGCTTCTTTGATTGGTGTTCTTTGCTTGGTTCTGCTCATTTGATTTCTAACTTTGATAGGGTTTATAGTTTATGTTGAACAGTGACCTGTTTAAGCTAGCAGAAGTCAGAAGTTGAGACAATTTTTCTTTGTTACTTTTAAAGGTTTAGCAATTTAGTAAAAGGAATGACCAAGAAAATGTAGGAAAGTTAAGCAAAGTAGAAACCAGAGAACAATTCCCAATAAGTTGTTTATTTCATATCTGTTGAAACCAATATTTAGTTATTAGGTCATGTAAGATATGCTGATACAGTTAGTTCTCTATTAGGATTGGTATGTTTGAAGATATTAATCTTAAAATAATCTGGGAGGTAGATTTTTTCCTTGCGATTGTATAGTGAAAAACCAGTACAATTTGATGCAACTGGTTCAGAAATTGGGTGAAGAGTAGAATAATTGTTGAACCTTAATATGGGTATGTATAGCTCTAGATTACGGTAGATTATAAAGATGGATAAATACTCTGGATATTAGAGTGATCCAGAAACTCTCCCAACTACCCACTACAAAAATGTGACGCCCTCTTTGCTTCTATGATGCAAGAATACGAGAGTATTCGATACGACAAGTATCCAATACGGTGATTCCTCTCATCTTATAAAATATAGGACACAACACATTTAAGTTAGGAAGTATGCATTTATGCATATATATATATATATATATATATTTCACAAAATTAAATAAATGTTATTGTAAGTTTTTTAAGAAACCGTATTAAAATTGAAAATCATTATTAAATATTATCCAAGTCAAACTTATGAAACTCAAATGTATATATACAAATTATAGTTTTATATGAACAAGTGGTGAGAGTGAGAGTTGCTTCTATCAACATTTGTTATCACAACACTTGTTTTTTAATTAATTGGTACTCAATATCAATTCCTAAAAATAATTTCATGGAATAAATCACAAAGATTATATATTTTATGCATGTTTAATGTTTGGAAATATATAAAAATAAAAATGATGATATATAGTAGTGGATTGCTATATATGAGGCTATTTTAGGAGAAAGGGGTTGGGGTGTGGGATCCTTGCTACGTGCTGTCTTATTTCATATGGGTAATAAGAGGCAGACGCTCACTGATCCAGTCTTTTATTGGATTTAGGTTTATCCTAAAGGACAATGAGAATTCGTAATACAGGACTAGTAGTTGTACCAAAAAGCAACAGTTCTAATTTACAAGCACTCTTTTGACATAGATTAAGCGCTCATTTATTTTTAATTACTGACACTCTACAGATACGTATTTTAAACGTATGCAAGTGTATTTGTGTTGGATACGTCCTCAACATGGATACAATGGCCTTATGAATCAATCGGTGGATTGCAACTTTGCTTTTATTGTTTATCAAAGTTCCTTGTTGAGTAACTAACAGTAGCATCTGTCGGTTTTCATCCCTCTTATTATATAGATGTTGTTATTCCCTGCATACCTCTACACTCTCCTTTGGTAGACCTGCTTAAGCCTATTGCAATTTCTCTCTCTAAAGTGAGTTATCTGGATAATATTTTGCTAGGATTTGTGTTAAGAGCAGCTGGTTTATAATCTAAGTCATTGGTGGATGATGTCATTTCATAATTAGATTTGAAAAAGCATTTTCTAGATGTTGGATTGTGGAATAAGCTTTTATTCAAAAATTGTTAATGCAAATATTTTACGAGTTAGAGAATATTATTTCTTCCCCTATGTATGTAGTGCTGCAGGAAAGAAACGATTCCCCCCCAGCATAGTCCTCTTTATTTTTTGGGGATGTTCAGATATGTTCCTGTATTTCAAATTATTGTAATTGGATACCCGGCATAGTCCCCAGCATAGTCTTTAAAATTTGTAGTTGGGTTCTAACTGTTCTAGTTTTGGAGCATCATGATAATTTTCTATTGGTAGGCTGGATTCAGTGACCTAATCAGTTTTTCTTTTAACTATGTGGATTTTAAGTGCTTGTCATTTGGTTTGGAGTTTCAACAACTGCTAATTGGGTTGCTGAACCTAACAATACATAACGGTGTTCTAATGATAGGGACCTTTTTTGAAAACTTTGAAACTAATGTAACCCAATGGATTCATTTGAACATCCAAAAAATATAGGGACATGCTGATTCATTTAAATGATAAATATTCAAAATAGTTGCATGTTAGACCAATAGGAAATGAGAAAAGATGAAAAGTTTATGTTAGGAGAAAATTAAATAAAAAGGGTGCAGGGCAGTTTTGTTTGTTAGTATGGGTTGGTCTATTTAAAGATCAACTGGGTTAGGAGGAAGGGACTTTTGGATGTTGTGAGTATTGACAGAGTTTACTCTGTGTGAAAGGAAACATTTTCCTTTGTAACCCATTAGGGTGTAGGCATTGTTTAGAGAATTAATACCAAGATTCTCTATTTTCTGTAGTTGTGGTAATCTTGGTGTTAGTGGATTTCTATCGTCTTAACATAGGAACCTAACATTGCATGCCACCAAAGTGCTAATTGATTTAGCTTTGTAAGGTGGTGGTTAAGGAAATCATGGATTTTAGAATTGATAATTTTGTCAAAAGGCATATTCTTAATAAGTTCGATGTTGCTGACTGGGTGTGTTGTATTTTTTCTCATGCTTTTGTTCTTTTATTAGCATTAAATATTAAGGTATGGAATGATTGGATATGAGGAGATATTTATTGACACCTATCATGGATGAGATGTTAGAAAATTGGTTAAGGTAGTTTGGGCACATGTAAGAATTCCATTTGGGGCACTGGTGAGGAGAGTAGATTACATGGTTTTAACCCTGTGAAAAGGATAAAGGGAGAACAAGAATAACATTAGAGGAAATCATTAAAAAGTATCTTGGGAAGATAATATTCATGAAAATATATATTTTTATTGAGTCCAATTACATTGTGTGATCCATTTGACTGGCCTCACCAGGTGGGATATGTTTATTGTTGTTTTGTTCTTTTATTTTTCTTGTGATGATATATGATATGCCTCTGTTGCTAACTGATTTTTGACTTTCTGAAGCTTGTGGAGAAGCTTCTCATTTCTGCTGTTGCAGATGCTGATGTTACTGTTCGACACTCTATCTTTACTTCTCTCCATAGAGATAGAGGTTTTGATGAGTATTTGGCCCAGGCTGATAACCTGAGTGCAGTATTTGCTGCTTTAAATGACGAGGTACGTAGAACTAGCCTATCTGATATTGGCATGATGCCATTTGGCCTTAGATTTTGACTTTATGTTCCTTAATCTTCCAGTAGGCTCTATTGACTGATTACACTTTCTTTTCAAGGTGGTAATTGGATGTTTTGGAAATTACACTTGTCTGTTTTTTACTTTAGAAAATGATGCATGATGAACATGTTGGAACACAACTTTTAGGGGCTCCCTTGTTGTGTTTGATATGTACTTTAATGTGTTTGATGCTGAAATGTTATGTTTCCTTCATTTTTTAAATAATAAAGTTTTTGTAATGTGTGCCTATGGGCATATAAACGGTGTGAAAGAAAGTACATACTCTTAAACGGTTTAAATCACTAAAAGAATCAAGCATTAAATGATTTTTTTTTAAATTTTGGTATTGTAAATAATTTCTTTTTGAATAAAAACTTTCTATTTTTGTCTTCTTATCATGTGCCAACGGGCACACATAGGAGACCTCAGTTTGCAATTTCAACATACTTGGCTTTTGAGCAAAATAGTGCTCATTTCATGAAAAAAGTGTGCACGTATTCAATATTATGCCTCCTTTCCTCCCTTGTGTAGTTGTCGTTATGATATCTTCGTGTGGCATGGTATACTTGAATAGGATCTTATTTCCAGTAATTAGTTATTGGAGCTTCATTCTTTTTCTTTATGTTGATGTTGAAGTATCTAATTCTACAGGATTTTGATGTTAGAGAGTATGCGATTTCTGTGGCTGGTAGGTTATCAGAGAAAAATCCAGCTTATGTTCTTCCAGCTCTTCGGCGCCATCTTATACAGTTGTTAACATACCTAGAGCAGAGGTAATGTTCAACTATTTACTTTTTTAGTAGATAAAGCACATATATGGAAAGATTCATTGTTTTGGAGTTAATTGGTTGGAAGGATCAAGAGCTTTTCTATTACATGTCTATTTTATTCTCTTGGTATGTCAGCAGTGCAGATAGCAAATGCAAGGAGGAAAGTGCAAAATTAATTGGCTGTTTGATAAGGAATTGTGAACGGCTAATACTTCCATACATTGCTCCAATTCATAAGGTTTAGTTAGTTATGGTGTTAAAGATAAATTTCTGTTTTATTGCATTTGATATGTTAGTGATTTTCTAATTATATCAGGCACTCGTGGCCAGACTTATTGATGTGAATGCCAATACTGGAACTATTAGTGGAGTCCTTGTAACTGTGGGGGATCTTGCGAGGGTGGTCAGTAAATTTCTGTCTTTTGACATGCTTGTCTTTTATATTTGTTGTTAACTAATTTATTTGGATTTTGGCCTTTTTAGGGTGGTTTTGCAATGAGGCAATACATTCCTGAACTTATGCCTCTAATCGTTGAAGCTTTATTAGATGGAGCTGCTGTCGCCAAACGTGAAGTGGCTGTTGCTACACTTGGTCAAGTTGTGCAAAGCACAGGGTATTGCTGATTTGTTTTGTTGATATATATAAATAATCACTTTCCTTTTGTGTATCATTATGACTTTCTGTATGAATTTTTCCACTAAAAATGCGTTAAAACTGTTTAAAAAGGCAATAACTGCAAATTTCTAGATTCAAGATTTTTTAATATTATATATATAGTTTTGGTTTGTTTGTGTATTATTGAAAGTTGAGTTCATATTCATATGAAGAATAAAATAAAGTTTGAATCAGAGTCTTTCTGTATTCATGTTGCTTATATTTGTTTCTATTTTGACAGGTATGTTATAACTCCATATAATGAGTATCCACAATTACTAGGGTTACTCTTAAAATTATTAAATGGTGAGCTAGTGTGGTCCACCAGACGAGAAGTATTGAAGGTCATCATAAGAATAAGAATTAAAGTAGATAATTCTTTTTGATATAGGCATGTTTACATAATTAAATTGTACTTGGGTTTTGCCAGGTTCTTGGCATTATGGGTGCACTGGATCCTCATTTGCATAAACGAAATCAAAAAGCCTTGCCAGGACCTCATGGAGATGTTACCCGCCCAGCTAGCGATTCAAGTCAACAAATTCAGGCTATGGACGAATTTCCTATGGACCTTTGGCCTTCTTTTGCTTCTTCGGACGACTACTACTCTACGGTTGGTTATGAACATTCTTGTTAACAATGTTCTGATTTTTCCCACTTGTTTGGATATTTGTAATTTATTTTTTATGATTTAAGGTGGCAATTAATTCTCTCATGCGAATATTGAGGGATCCATCACTTGCCAGCTATCACTTAAAGGTGGTTGGATCTCTTATGTTCATATTCAAGGTATGCCGCATAAAATATGCATGTATAGTGCTTTCTTTTTTATCTTTCTTCCGTCTTGTTTTTTTGTCTGGCATTGTTTAAGAAGTATTTATGATCCTCCTGAATTGTATTCTGGATTCTCAATGAATACATCTTTTAAGAAGTGGAAAAGAGAAAAAGGGTCGTGATATTTGTTCTTTTTAGTTTATCTCTCTGCTCCTGTACTTAATAACTATTCTCATATTTTGGTGAAGTTACTAGGGGTGGTTGTGGACCTGAAATTTTGAGGAGCCTGAAGCTTGAACCTTCTTTGATGAAAACTTGAACAAATGTTTGATACAGTAGGGAAGTTATTATCTTTGTGAATTCTCATTAGTTAGTAAAAATTTCATGATATTAAATTTAAATCTAACAGTCCAATAATGGAGAGCCCATTACCCCTTTTCCATTACTGCGTAAAGAGCAGTCTTAGATCACAAGGTAGTAGTACTATGTAGACAATAGATATTTTCACCACACCACAATGCACTTTCACAGCAGTAATTAGATGTTCTAGATTTTTTGTGTATTACTTGGGCCTTTCACAGCTGAATAATGTTAATTTTTCTGTTTCATTAGTTGGATATTGTTGAAGAACATGTTAGTTCCATGTACTGATATTCATTGCCAAAATGTTTTTTTTTTGTTTGAGGTCAGTCGATGGGACTTGGCTGCGTTCCATACTTGCCAAAGGTTAGCTCTTAGCCTTCCATTTGCAATGGACTTTACAGTTCCTATTCTGACTTGATGCCTTAAGTACACTGATTTATTGCATTTGAATCTATTTGAATTTGTATCCATTTTTTTGTTTCATGGCTTTTGACCCTGTCCTTGTAGGTTTTGCCTGACCTTTTTCATACTGTTCGCACATGTGAAGATAGTTTAAAGGACTTTATAACTTGGAAGCTTGGAACTCTGGTGTCTATTGTGCGCCAGGTAGATTTAACTGTCTTTAAAATATCCATTTTTTATGATTATTATTCTACTTTGTTATTGTTTACAAGCTCAAGGATAATGTGTGGTTGTGCAGCACATTCGGAAATATTTGCAAGATTTGCTATCTTTAATATCTGAGTTTTGGTCAGCATTCACTCTTCCAGCACCTGCTCGTCCTGCTCTTGGCTATCCAGTTAGTGTTGCTTGTTCCCCAGTTTAGTTAAAATAACCTAGGGATATGTTTTTGTGGTTTATGATTATTATTTGTTGTTTTCTTTGATGTTGCAGGTTCTTCACCTGGTGGAACAGCTTTGCCTGGCTCTCAATGATGAATTTAGAACATATCTTCCAGTTATTCTGCCAGGTTGTATTCAGGTCCTTAGTGATGCAGAACGCTGCAATGACTACACTTATGTTCTTGATATTCTTCACACTCTAGAAGTGTTTCGTGGTAAGTAACCTTTCCTGTAGAATATTGAGTGTATTTTTATTCAAGTGGCATACTCACAAAATACTCCTCCAAACACACTCTTTACTAACAGTTAAAATATTGAAAATCTAAAATCTCACTTTATTTTGACACATAAAATTATGAGTGAGATTCATTAAATAGAAAGCGAGACCCATAATTTTGTGAATTTCATTAAATCTTAGTCAATAATAGCGTGCCCAAGAGAGTGTGGTTCTAATTTTCTCTTTATACAATTGATTAACCACAAGACTCCCTCAACTTATTTTCATCTGCAACTTATCCTTTTTCTGCTTCTTTTTAATGTAATCAACTTCCTAAACTAGTAAGGTCGTGTAAATTCCACCCTGTGGTTTCAATTATTGATAGAATGATGCGTGAACATTTATTCGTTGTAAATTTACACACAATCACGATCAATCTAGGATCAATAAGAACATAGTAATGAAGTAAAAAATGAAAAGTGCTGATGAAATTAATAGAAAGAGAACATAAGATGAAAATTAGCAGAATGTGAACTGGGAAAAATAAATAATCCTGCAAAGTGTGACGGATCAGAGGTCAAAACAAAGGTAGTTGTTTTTTTGGTGCTCAAGGAAGAGTTTTCAAATCCTATTATGTTTCTGAAGCTAAAAATGCATTAATAGTTGGGGAGAAACCACAATTTTACCCCTCACCCCTAAACGGTTTTGCTTAAGGGGACAAAATGGATTATGAAGTCTATATCATGATAGTGTTTGAAAAGCCATGATGGCCACAATTGAAAACTGCTCCACTTTTTGAATCCTGTAGTACGCTTAGCAGCTCTTCCCTGCTCCTCTATTATTGTACACTGTTGACTACTATGGGTGCATGTGATGTGACGTGCAAATGTTTGAAATAGACATGAAATTCAGTGGTAAGAAAATTGTGGGTGTCACTACTATTAAAAACAGATTTTATACGTTCAATTTTATGTGAGGTAATATCATATTAATTTACTGTGCATGATGAGAATTGTGACATGAGTAATTGTCATGGCCGGAAATGGCAAACCATGAAAATTGTTTTTTGGTTGTGCAGGTACTTTGGATGAACATATGCATCTGCTTCTTCCTGCTCTAATACGATTGTTTAAAGTGGATGCCTCAGTGGACATAAGACGTGCTGCAATCAAAACATTGACAAGCTTGATTCCTCGTGTGCAGGTTAGATTCTGTGGTTGCTTCTATTCACCCTTATTTTTTTTTTAAATAGACAGTTATACTAGATAATTCAAAGTTTTCATTCTCCTTGTTTGGTCTGATTGTTCTAGTTTGTTTTTTGATCATCAGGTCACTGGTCATATATCCTCTCTTGTGCATCACTTGAAGTTAGTTTTGGATGGGTGAGTGTGCAAAACCTGAATTTTCAAAATATATTTGTATGTATTGTTGCCCCAACCACTCATTCTTTTGATGGAATTATGAAAGTTAATTTGATTATTTGTTTGTGCAAGTGATAAATGATTATTGACAGATTTAAGTCAGAACATAGGGAACAGTGAAACAAAGGTTTGTAAATCCATTGAATCATTAATATTCAATATTAGTATTTTAATCAGCGTGGATTATGCCTAAATGAATTGATGATTTAGGGGTTTTCTTCTGGTATATCTTATCCTGGGTGAGTTATGACTTTATATTTTATCAAAAAATAGGTTTCTTTGAGTTCTAAATTCAGGTTGCTTGTTGTTGGAGATTTAGATCATTCGAGAATCCGATGTTAGTCATGCAATCTGTCTTAGGGTTGACATCTTGTTATTGAATGCTGAATGTTCAGAATTTTGATATTATGCTCTTCTTGTTTCTTCCTTTGATTTTATTTTTTATCACCTGCTTATATTCGTGGTTGATAAAAAGCTGTCATCTCTTGATTCTCTTGTTATGTGATTGATACCTGCCATTAGAACAACTGGAAGACTGTTCTTGAATAATTTGATTTGCTCATTTTCTCCTTTTAATTCATTTTATCATCTTTTACATTCTTCCTACCTAATCGGCTGATATCTAGTCATTAAACTTACATTTTACAGGAAAAATGATGAGCTTCGAAAGGATGCTGTTGATGCACTCTGTTGTTTGGCCCATGCACTTGGCGAGGATTTCACAATTTTTATTCCATCAATTCATAAACTTCTACAGAAATATCGCCTGCGGGTCTTGAATTTTCCCATCTTTATTTTTTCATTTCTTTCTTGTTGGTTTGTGTGTGATTAAGCATTTTGTCTCACAAATTTCTAAAGGTAATATAATATTGCAGCACAAGGAATTTGAGGAAATTGAAGGACGTTTACAGCGACGGGAGCCACTTATTCTTGGGATCACAGCTTCACAAAGACTGAAAAAAAGGCCTCCTGTTGAGGTCATTAGTGATCCTTTAGATGATGTGGATACTGATCCTTATGAAGATGGATCTGATGCTCACAAACTCAGAGGCCACCAGGTGCCGTCTTGTGCTGTGTTTTAAAGTTTTTTGTACTTTCTTTTTGCCTTAGACCACTAGGAAATATAGCCATGGACCCATGGTTGAAGATCCCACATTAATTAGAGACATGAATATTATAATATATAAGTGAGTGCAAACTTGACTTTACATGCAAATTTTGTAAAATTTAGGGTTTTTTTCATTTTTTTAGAATGATATTAGAGTTTATCGTAATGGTATTGTTAGGCCTATCATGTCATTTGTCATCGGACCATTTATAAATATTTATTCCCATTTTTGAGATGTCCAATTCTCGACTTAATACAATGTGTTAAAGATTCCATATTAACTAAAGATATGACCAAATTATAGTATATAAGTTGGTACAAACCTCATTTTTTAAGCTACTTTTGTAAGATAGTTAGATTCGAAGTCCACTTTCTTAGAGCTATTGATTACTGCATGTTTAAAGTGACTTATGAGCTAATGTTTAAACTTACCAAAGAAAGTTTGAATGCTAAATTGCTAATCCCCTGTTGATTGCATGTTAGGATAGCATGAAGTGGTCTGGTGAACATTGAGTATTTACACAGACTAGTTAAAGCAGTTACACAGACTAACAACGGATAGCTGACCAGAGATAACAACTATAGCTAACTAACTAATATACAAAGTAGGAGTTACAGTCACAAAAAACATTCATGCAGGTGAATGATGGTCGATTACGGACAGCTGGAGAGGCTTCTCAGCGAAGTACCAAGGAAGATTGGGCAGAATGGATGAGGCATTTTAGTATTCAACTTCTGAAGGAGTCTCCTTCTCCAGCCTTACGAACCTGTGCAAGGCTTGCACAATTGCAGGTTTCATTCACTATTGACATTATTCATTGTGGCATTAGTATTTTCCTATCTGATTTTGACTTGTCTCTGAATTTTACAGCCTTTTGTTGGGCGAGAGTTGTTTGCAGCTGGATTTGTCAGTTGTTGGGCACAGCTGAATGAGACTAGCCAGAAACAGCTAGTTCGGAATCTAGAGATGGCATTTTCATCTCCAAATATTCCTCCAGAAATTTTGGCAACACTTCTTAACTTGGTACGGCTTCTCATCTCCGTGAATGTGAACTTTTACATCTCATTTATATTACACTTTTATACTTTTGTTGTAATAAATCCTTTCTTTCCTAATGAAAAATTATCACTTTTAATTGCTTAAATTTAGTCTTAAAGCGTTTGTTGGGATAAGAGGAGAGAAAGTAAGGAAGGGGAAAATTTTGAAATTTTGAATGGAGAGAAAACATTGAGAGTGAAATATTGTCTTATAATGTTTGGCTCCTCTGAAAATACAAGTAAAGGGTTGGAGTTATTTCATAATTTTTTATTGATTTTAAAGATGCAAGGAGATGGATGAAATTATGACATTTTCTACTTTTTTATTTCCTCTCTTGTTTTTGTTGACTGAAACTGCAGGCTGAGTTCATGGAGCATGATGAGAAACCTCTTCCTATTGACATACGCCTTCTTGGTGCTCTTGCTGAGAAGGTCCTTATCTTTTCATTTTTTATTCATGCTTGTCTTTGTTCACTGGATGCTGCTCCTTTAAACAACTTCTTGACTGTTATATTGGATTATTTCTTTGACTTTGCCTGATACCTTTCATGTGTTGTCGCTTTGCTATGGCACACAGTGTCGTGCATTTGCAAAAGCCTTGCACTATAAAGAAATGGAATTTGAAGGAGCACGTTCCAAGAAGATGGATGCTAACCCAGTTGCTGTAGTTGAAGCTCTTATTCATATAAACAACCAATTACACCAACATGAGGTTCAGTTGATTAGAAATGGATATTGTTTTATGAAATTTATCATTTTGATGCTGCTTTGTAGTTTTAACTTTGTTATCTGATATCTCTGCATTTTAAGAAAACATTTGCTTTCTGCAGGCTGCAGTTGGAATACTTACCTATGCCCAACAGAATCTAGATTTCCAACTTAAGGAGTCATGGTACTGTTTTACATTTAATTTCTAAGTTCACCCTCCGTTCTTTTTCTTATACAGTTTTAGTTTTTATCTACGGAAAGGTAGAGATTGATAGTAGATTTCCATTAGGTATGAGAAACTGCAGCGATGGGATGACGCCCTCAAGGCTTATACTGCAAAGGCTTCTCAAGCAACAAGTCCACATCTTGTCTTGGATGCCACTTTAGGTCTGTACTGATGACTTTACCTTCATCTTAACTTGGATGCCTTTTTTTTTTTACGTTCTCTTGTTCTCTTTCCATTATATTCATATTACATTAGCTACTTAATTGAAGAATATTTCTGTTCTTTTAAGTTTGAATTTTCCTTCTACTTATTGCCAGTGTAGAGTTTAACCTCTTTAGGATTTTTTCTGTCTTAGGAAATGGTTGATCTTGGAACTTGCTTTTCAGGTAAAATGAGATGCCTTGCTGCATTGGCCCAATGGGATGAGTTGAATATCCTATGTAAAGAATTTTGGACCCCTGCTGAGCCAGCTGCACGTCTTGAAATGGCATCAATGGTTGGTTTTATACTCATGTCACATGTGATGGATATTTTTCCTGCTTGTGGTAAGTGTTAATGCTTTTTTAGGCTGCCAGTGCTGCTTGGAACATGGGAGAATGGGATCAAATGGCAGAATATGTGTCTCGGTTAGATGATGGTGATGAAACAAAACTTCGAGGTTTGGGGAATACTGCTTCCAGTAGTGATGGGAGTAGTAGTGGTACTTTCTTCAGGGCCGTTCTATTAGTTCGAAGGGGAAAGGTATTGTTTTGCTTGAAATACCAACCAGGTTTTAATGTTTTCAATTTTAATTGTTGTGATTGCAATCTGTTGGCAGTATGATGAAGCGCGTGAGTATGTAGAAAGAGCTAGAAAGTGTCTGGCAACTGAGCTTGCTGCTCTGGTGAGTTTGCTTTATAAACTTTCCATACTGATTTTATTCTTAAGCATAATCTCAGTCAAATGGTACATTATCATTGGATAACCAGAAATTTAATCTATACAATGTGATAGTACCGTGTTTTAGGGAATAGGATGAGGAAGTTGTACTGCATGCTGTAGCTGTATTTAATTATGTACCAATATTTGTTCATCATCTTCATATGCTTTTCCGGTTAATATAATCACACCTTGAGAGTGCATTTGACGTTAGGATTTTAGCAAAAGTACAATTTTGGTCCCTTATATTTTTAAAAGTGACATTTACATTTAGTCTACCAATTTTTATAATCAGTGATTTTAGTCCGATTGTCCAAATTAAGACTGACATCTGAAATATTAATGCCAATTTACACGTGGTACTTTCTAACTGTTGTTCTTTGATGATTTTGTTTGATTTGCTGTCACAAAAACTAAAAAACAAAATAACTATGTGGAAGTCAATGTTAAAGTAATCTTAGTATGACATTAGTTAGAGTGTCTCACATGAGAGTCAACATTAATATCTTAATAGTTATTGATGGTTGGACTAATAATGTTGCTAAATTTGAAAGTTTTTGAGACTGAATGTCTCTATTTTAAAATGAGGTGACCAAAATTGCAGATTGAAAAAAAAAAATTGGACCATAATTGGTATTTGAACCTAGCATCTTTAAAAATTAATAATGTGGATTGTTTTTGCTAACTGTTTACTATGTACACATTTTTTTACCGTTTCTACCCTTTTAAACAACCAACTTCATTCATTCAAAGATATGTAAGAAACTAATCATGATGAGTAGTAGTTACAGTGCTCCTATAATATAACATTATAAAATATATAAACAATATTCATTTTATAACTGTTTTTTATGTATACATTTTTTATAATTTCAATACTTTAAATATAAATTTTGGTAACCATTTTTTAATTTTTTAATATAAAGCTTAAGTAATTATCAGTTAGTCCAATTAAAAAAACCAGAAACCAAAATCATAAGTAAATAAATGGTCAAATATAGAATAAAAATCCAGAAACAAAGATAATTAGTAAATAAAAAAATAATGACAATGATTTAGAAAAAACAGAAACCAAAATAAGAACAAGAAAAGGAAAGAAAAAGAAAAAAGAAAAAAAGAAGAAAAAAATGAAGATAAAGATTAAGAAAAAGAAAAATCTTAGATGCACTCACAGGAAAACCTGGGTTGCTGAAGGAAGGTGGTCGTTGGATACGCTCACTGTGAGAAACAGAGGAGAGTATGCGTTCAAGAAGAATGCATATGTTCGGTTCACTTGTGGGCTAAGTCTAACATAAAATTATAAATTAAAAGGACGTGAAAACCCCATAACACTCTTACAAATCACCATTAAGGATATTTTTGACTTTTCAAGTTGAAGAAACATAAGGGTTCATGATTCTGCAACCCATGCCACTAAGCCTTGCAATGTCCATTCCAGCTGAAAAAGGCCATGCGTTTTGGCAACTGCAGGGCTTGCTGCTGCGACATGGTGTGATTGCCTACTTAGTTTATAACTGGCTTTGCATTTGATATTGATTTAGAAATATTGATCAAATTAAAAACCCTTTTTGAACCTTCTATTAATAACAACTTAAGATCTTGGATGAGGTGACCCTTGATTATATGGTACATAAAGCTTATGCAATGATTTGCCTTTTAAGGTGAAATCTTTAACTAGTTATGATCATTTTTTGAATAATGTTGTCTTGTGTGCCATTAAATACGACTAATTTCAATGAAATTCTCAGAAAGTCGATTTTTAGGTGTAATTTAATATCACAAAATTGGCTTGCAAGGTAAAGGTTTGCATCCACATTTGTACTATAATTTGGTCATAGCTGTACTTGTTGTGAGATCTCTAACACTCTCGCTCAGGTTAAGGATTGAACATGAGCATGAGGCTAGATATTTGTGGATGGTCCAATAGTGAGTGACATGTCAGGCCCAACAAACCTTATGAGGATAAATTCTGATACTATTTTAGAAAGTAGATTTTTGGGCCAAACTGGATGACATTTGTACCTACTTATATATTGTAATTTGTTTATATTACTAGTTGATGTGGAATTTCCAATAGAAATATTGATTGATATGACCTTTTTTGCATGACTTTCTCTAAACACATTTTATTTCATATTGTTTTATTATTGTATTTTCCGGATGTGTATCATTTTTATTTTAAAAAATTATTTAGTTTTAAAAAAACATATAGAAAAGGCCTTGGGCATGTTGGAAAGTTACATTAGATCTGGCCTCTTTGGAGGTTCCTTAATTGCAGCTTCAAGAGTGGTGCATTAGTTCCACAGCAAATAGTGATATGTTTAAATAGAGCTCATAAAGGTTGGATACTTCTCTCTTTACTAGGAAAGATCATGCTTCACCACATGCAGCACCACTCTAGGTGATCTACGCCTTTGAGCCAAGCCCACAAAACAAAAGAGGATGAGAAAAATCTCCAAGAGTTTCTGTATTTTGGTTTCTAAACCTCTTTTTTTGGAAACAAATTCCAAAACTTATTTGTTTTTTTATGAGAAATGATTGTTTAGTTTCATGAGTTTTTTTTAAAAAAGCTTTTAAAATGAAAAACTGGGAAGAAAACCAAAGAGGTCCTCCATGTGTAGTCCAAGTCTCCATTCAATTAGACTAGACGAGTCCATTTGAAAAAGGTGCATCAGAATGTGCATGAACCAAAACATTAATACTCAGTTGTTGCTTTTAGTTCATTTGCTTTCAAAGAAGTTTGTTATATAGTTTCATTTCCAGGTTTTGGAGAGTTATGAGCGTGCCTACAGTAATATGGTTCGCGTGCAGCAACTATCAGAACTGGAAGAGGTTAAGCTCTGATTTATTCTGAAGTATTGCTTTCAGTTCCTTTCTTTTACTCAATGTTATTGTTATGAATATAACTTGGAAGATCTTCTCTTCTATCAGGTGATTGATTACCGTACACTTCCTACTGGAGACCGAGTATCAGATGAGCGGCGGGCTCTCATTCGCAATATGTGGACTCAGCGTATACAAGGAGCCAAAAGCAATGTTGAGGTAGAATGATTATTCCCACTTAAATTGTATATGTATGCTGAAAAATTATCATTATTTTATGAATTAAATTTCAGAGGAATGTAATTAGAGTGTTTTAATTGTACGCATATGATTTGATTCATTTTAGAAAAAAAACCGGAATTTTTGTTCCCATGTCATAATCCTTTTGTGTATCAAAGCCGTAACGATTACTATTTCACTGATTTGTATATCAACCTGTCAAGAGTGGTCTTGACTGATATGACCTTGTATATCCACAGTTTTAATGTAATGGTGCAGAAAGAGGTGCGAGGAAAGGGAAACTATTTTGAAATAGTACATACTAATTTTCAGTTCATCGTAAGTGTTAAAGAAGTTTGGGTCATAAAATGTTTCTAATTACTCTCTCTTGGAACAAGCAACGAAGATAACCAAATACATCAATAAAGATGCACCCAACCATACAGCATATTTCTAACGGGTAACTCAAGGGGGCTGCATGTAGAGTTAAGTCAGTAATAAACAGAAAGCATAACAAAACAGAGGTAGGCTTGGCCAGGGATAGATGAAAGATACTAAGAAACAGGTAGTACTGAGTCTAAGCACAGAACAAGTTGCTATGAAAAAGGCATGGGCACTCGGCAGCTAGAAGCTTGCTGAAACTGATATAACCTTTTGGGAACTTGGTGCAACATCCGTATGACTTTGATGGTATTTTGACTCTGATGGTGTTTTTCAGAAAGAACAAATGTTAATAGCCCTAACAATTGGTCTATGCCATGTCTTGGATAACAACCCCAATTAGTGGAAGTGGGTAGGTTTAAGTGTGGATAAAATAGAGATTTTTGGGTTTAAGAGATTGCAAAACAGAGATGACCTGATTTTAAGAGAGGATTAAGCTTTGAAACAGATATTTCATTTTAAAAACATTTCAATTTTTGATGATTTGCAGCAGGAATAAACCATTATAGTGATTTAAATCTGAAATGTGAAGTTATAGGAATTCTGTAGTGTGAAGGGCTGCTATACGGAGGTCCACTGTGATACTGACAACTTTTGGGATCAATATTGAATATTCAGTTTAAGTCTCGTAACAAGAGTTTATGATGAGCTCTTGCAATCTCAACTTAAGTTTATCCTTGGAATTAAAATTTCGCATAATTAGGATTGATTTTTCGTACTCTAACTTTATTGTGCTCGTTTACAGGTTTGGCAGGCACTTTTGGCTGTTAGAGCACTTGTGCTGTCTCCTGTGGAAGATGTTGAAACCTGGCTCAAATTCGCCTCTCTTTGCAGAAAAAGTGGGCGGATTAGCCAGGCAAAATCGACTTTAGTTAAACTTCTACAGGTTTGTGCTGTATACCTGATCTAAGTAGTTTGCTATGTGTTACTCCTTATTTTTATGTACCCAACTCAAGTTATTGTTCATTCTATCAGTATGACCCTGAAAAGTCTCCTGAAAATGTACGATACCATGGCCATCCACAAGTAATGCTGGCATACTTGAAGTACCAGTGGTCTCTTGGAGAGGATTCAAAGCGCAGAGAAGCATTTATTAGGCTTCAGGTATTATATGTCTTTCTATTGTATAGAAATAGCTTATCTGAAATTAAATATTTTTCACTGATCATCTGCGTGCATTTCGTGACCTAGAATTTGGCTATGGAACTTTCAAGTGTACCCAACATTCAACCAGTTACACCATCAAGCTTCACAAGTGGTTTGAATCCTAGTGTTCCTCTCCTTGCTCGTGTATATCTAAATCTTGGCTCCTGGCAGTGGTCGCTTTCTCCTGGGCTGGTTGACGAATGCATAAAAGGTTCTTATAGTTTTAACTTTTAACATAGAATGGTGTTGATTATTCTTTTTCTAAATTTAGTTTCAATTTTGTAGATATACTTAATGCATTCACAAAAGCTACTCAGTATGCAAATAAATGGGGAAAAGCTTGGCATAAATGGGCATTATTCAACACAGCAGTGATGTCTCATTACACTTTAAGAGGTTTCCCAGATGTTGCAGCACAATTTGTTGTGGCAGCTGTAACTGGATACTTTCATTCTATAGCATGTGCAGCAAATTCCAAAGGTGTGGATGATAGTTTACAGGTAAGCTACAATTTCTGTCAAATATGAACCCATGCACACATGTATCCATTAATTTGGACAATACTGGTAATGATGAAGAAAATTTGGGTTCAGGAATTATTGTATGAAATGACTCGGGGGAAGTGTGATATAGTGTTAATTAGTGTATTCAAAAGATTGGAAAAACTCTTATGTTCTCGTGTTTGATTCTTTATTTTAATTTTCAGCATTGCTTTCTTGACTTAGCTGTAATCTCTGATCTTAACATTCATTTATTACCCGTAAAATTGTGAAGAACTTGAGTGCAAGTAGTTGATGCTTAAAATCTAACGGTGTGCTTAGGCTCATGCTGAATGATTGGTTGTGACCTGATTTCCATTGGAAGAATGTTTATTTAGCACTATCAGTGTGAAAATTAAGCATCATATTCCTTTGGATTCTGACATGTTTCTCATCATTCCAAAGTATGCTTCTAGCTGCATGATGGAATTTGTTGTGCCTGTGACTTGATCATCTATTTTTTCAAGCTAGACAAATCTTTATTGTTTCTGTCCAGACTTTGGATTTAATAAAGAGGAATTTTTTCATGGTGATGTGATTTTTATTTTATATTTCATATTTAGAAGGGATGACGTTCCTAGTATTTTGAGCTGATTTAATCAATTTTTTTGCTTTTATGGAACACGGTTCTTTTGTTTTCTCTATGGTATATATCAAGTAGTTATGTTGGCATAGTTAGAATGACTCATTTAATTTATGTTTTTGGTTTTCTTTTTCATGTTTTAAGTGGAACTTATACCTTTAAACAAGTTTCTGGCATTCTATTTTAATTCTTCCCCTATAGTTCAACCGTATTTTATCCAAAATAATAAAATAGAAATTTGCTTTCTACAGAGTTGGGCGTGTGGTAATTATATTTTGCAAACTACTTTTTCTGACTGCTCCTTTGGGATGTCTTTTTTGAGTGTAATCCTAGTGGAATATGCTTTTGTTTTCCTTTAGAATCTTTAGCTTGCTGTCATATTGGCTGTGCAGGATATTCTTCGACTTCTGACATTGTGGTTCAACCATGGAGCTACAGCAGAAGTACAAATGGCCCTAAAGAAAGGATTTTCCCTAGTTAATATCAATACTTGGCTAGTAGTTCTACCTCAAATAATTGCCAGGATACACTCTAATAACCATGCTGTGAGAGAGTTGATACAATCACTGTTGGTTCGGATTGGGCAAAATCATCCACAAGTATGTATGACTTATTTGTCGAACTTGGACTTGTTTCCATTTCGTGAAACTGAAAACTGAAGATATTGTGAATATGCAGAAGCATAGAGTTTTATATATTAGATGAATTTTAGTTTTTGGTTGGCATCTTTGTATGAAAGTTTAATTGCATTTTTTATTTTAGTCCTTCAGAATGCCATAAGTCAATGTCATGTCAAAATTGTTTCATTTCTTCTGTAGGCTCTCATGTATCCTTTGCTTGTGGCTTGTAAATCAATAAGCAATTTACGCAAGGCTGCAGCTCAAGAAGTCGTTGACAAAGTTCGACAGCACAGTGGTGTACTAGTGGATCAGGCACAACTTGTATCAAAGGAACTGATCAGAGTTGCTATTCTTTGGCATGAACTGTGGCATGAAGCTCTGGAAGAAGCTAGCCGTTTGTATTTCGGTGAGCATAATATTGAAGGGATGCTTAAGGTGTTGGAGCCATTGCATGAAATGCTTGAAGAAGGAGCAATGAAAAACAATGTCACCATAAAGGAGAGAATATTTATTGAGGTGTGTTATAATCTTTGATTGTTTGTTTAAGCTGTTATAATATATTGCTCATTTTTTGAAAATGTGCTTGTATTATCATAATTTTCGACCTTGGTGTTGTCACTGATTTTTTTTCATGTTACTCCAGGCCTATCGACAGGAATTGCTAGAGGCTTATGAGTGTTGTATGAATTATAAGAGAACTGGGAAAGACGCTGAGCTGACCCAGGTATCAAAATTTTGACTTGTAAAATTGTTGCAAATTACTAGTTACGAGGATTATTTGGACACATAATTATTGGAGTGAGAGAGAGAACTAGAAGAGTCATGTAGAGGGATCCGAGTGCCTTAGAAACATAATGAGGAATGTTGTTTACAAGGGATTTATGGCAGGGAGAGCCTACCCAATCTACATTTGAAATTCCAGGACTCAGCATGACTTTTTTTCTTCATACAAGATATCTTTTTTTCTGGAGCTTCTTGAATTTGTTTCAATATGTGGATTGTTGCATCCCAATGTCCTTTGCAGTGGGAATTAAGAAATTGAGTTACCAACTAATTGCAAAGATGATTGGATGACTAACAAACGGATAGTTTAAATTTCCAATCCATCTTTTGTACCTGTGGGTCTGAAAGTGGGCTGCCTTTGGTTTTGACATTAGGATCCACAGGAGTGCAATAGGTTTGACACCCATCAATCCTTTTCGTCGAACATGTCCATTGTGTACCAATGGAATCCATTCTTGGGTTATCAGTATTGAATTCTGCCAAGATTTTGTTTGAAAATGGTGACAAAGATGTTATTTTACCAGTGCAATGGTGATTAATCAGTGATCACTACTTGTATGACAGTGTTTTCGGCGCACACTAGTAGAATACAAGGTTAAGATGAGTCACATACTAATAACCCTTCTGATAAAAGTCAGGACTAGAGTTAAATGTAACTGTCTAACAATGATAGTTGTTTTGTAACTGTGTAACAATGGAACTGTAACTAGCAAAACCAAATACGAGTTAATACAGTATACAAAGAATACCAGAGAAGTGTATTTTCCTACATACTCCATCCTTAAGTAATGTAGAAATGATGGATTTCAAAGAAATTAACCAATTAATTATCATTTTCTCTATGTGAAGCTAGTTTCTAATAATTTCTTTATCAGGCTTGGGATATCTATTATCATGTATTCAGAAAGATAGATAAGCAACTTCAAAGTCTTACAACTTTAGACTTAGAGGTACGAGCAATATTTATTCGTTCCGTCATTAATTTGTTTTTGTCATTTTTATGGACCTTAAATTTCATGCATTTTCGTTGTAGTCTGTTTCTCCGGAATTGCTAGAATGCCGTAATTTGGAGCTTGCTGTTCCTGGGACATACCGTGCTGGTAAGTTTAATACTTCCCTGATGCTGGATTACATTCACTGTTACAAAATGGCGGTTATGGCAGGTATGGCAATTTTAGAAGTCCTTGCCATCCGCTATTTTGAAGGATATGGCGTCTGCCGCCATTTCACCTATGTTGACATATTGGGTGTTTCTTTATTTTTTTGTTTTTCAATCATGATTTTGGGTTTGGCTCATTTTTAAATCACCCCAAGCCTGGAATTAGCACTCTATTACGAATATGAACCTTCTTCCCAGAGCAAGAACTCTAGGCTGTGAAAGCATTAGAGAATGAGTCTTTCTGTTGTCAAGTCTCCTTTGAGTCATCTGTGGCAGTAACTTGGGTGGCCTGAACCACAGCAGCGGCATAAGCTCTGACAACCTACACCTTGAATCGAAGTTTTTTATTTTCTGTTTTTTCTTCTTGTTCCTTCTATTTCCTTTTTTTTTACTTTTTCTTTCTCCCTCGTTGGTTTTTCTCTCTTTTCTTTCTTTTCTTTCTCTTTTCACATATTATTCATCTAGTTGCTGCTATTTTGTTTTTCAAAATTTCAGAACAAAGTATTTGTTCGTTGTTCTTATGTTTACTTATAAAACATTGTTCCCAATTATTTTCCACTTATAGGATAATGTCAAGTACCCAAAACCAATGCATCCTCAAATTACTAAGTGAAATATTAGAGTTTTCATGAATCAATTTTAAGATTTTATGTGATGACAATAACGGGATTTTTATTAATGTTATGAAATTAGTTTGTCATTACGCCCCTTTTTTTAATATATGTCATTTTTTTTTCTTTAGCGTGTGAGTGGTGTGTGGGTGTGTGTTTTTTATGCCATGACTTTTTGCCATAGGCTGCCATACCATCTGTGATATTTATATGGCGTATTTTTGGCTTACTTTATAGGCTATTATCTGCTATCGATTACATTTCTTGGATTCAATCCTTTAGTCTACTAATACTTTCATATCCCTTTTTAAGATGCACCGGTGGTTACAATTGCATCATTTGCCCGTCAACTTGTTGTCATAACATCTAAGCAGCGACCGAGGAAGTTAACCATTCTTGGGAGTGATGGTGATGAGTATGCTTTCTTATTGAAGGGTCACGAGGATTTACGCCAGGATGAACGAGTCATGCAGGTATTTCCATTCCACTGGTTGCCTTTGGGCATATGCTGTTTGTATATATGTTGTAAAGTTTTTCTAGGGTGGTTTATTTTGTCAAATTAACAAGGAGTCTACCATTGCTTTTGCTAGCTTTTCGGTTTAGTGAATACTCTGCTTGAGAATTCTCCCAAAACAGCAGAGAAAGATCTGTCTATCGAGCGATATGCTGTAATCCCTTTGTCTCCAAACAGTGGTTTAATTGAATGGGTCCCAAATTGTGATACCCTCCATCATCTTATTCGGGAGTATAGAGATGCCAGAAAGGTCGGTTTGAATCCCTTTTCTATCCATTTCTCTCCATAGTTCTTTTGCTTTCACTTACTAATGATTAGGTATAAATGTAGTTATAGTCAACTCATAAATATTATTATTTTCCATGATTTAAGTTGCTTGAATTGTCTTATCCTTCTTGTACAGATAACCTTGAATCAAGAACACAAATGCATGCTCAGTTTTGCACCTGATTATGATCATTTGCCTCTTATAGCTAAAGTGGAGGTGTTTGAACATGCTTTGAACAATACAGAAGGAAATGACCTATCAAGGGTGTGTGATGTTTATGCAAATTTCAGATATTATAAGTTTTCTATATCGTAATACTTACCCTAAATTTCACAACATTCCAACTCGTAGGTGCTTTGGTTGAAGAGTCGAACATCTGAGATATGGCTTGAGAGGAGGACAAATTATACGAGGAGTTTGGCAGTTATGAGCATGGTGTGTTCTTACTATGCATAAGCTATTATCTTGTATCTTCCTGCCACATTTTTTATATACTCTATAATCCACCAAATGTCATGTCCAAGGTGGAATGCAGAACATATGCTTCTTCGAAGCTTTTATTCTTATGAACTTCTGGTTTTATTACATTTTGAAAACACTTGTAAGATGTCCCTTCTAGTAGCTTTTCTAAATCTTTATATACAATAAAATCCTTATCCCACTAGGACATGCACTTTGTATGCTGTTCAAAATTTTCATTATCACTTGTTGACCTTTTAATATCTCCTTGAAGTTTTAAGCTGGCATAATAAAAACTATTATGAACATACTTTTTCTACTCAGTTATTAATTTATAATATATATATATATATATATGTATATATGTATGTATTGGTGAACTCCTTAATTGTTGTTAATAAGGTTGTCAAACTCTTGAGTTAACTCTTAAACCCTTAACAGTTTACAATCTGTAAACTCTTTCAACTATCAGGTCAAGAAATTAGCTCAATTTTGGATTGTTTTAAATTTTAGAACTTATACTTTTATGAATTTATATTTAGTTTGGTCATTTATATAGTGTAATCTTATTTAGCACTAATGTACTATCACACTTTGTTGTTTTGATTTGCTACTTTTGGCTATTATGAAGTTGATATGTTCAATTATTGTTGTGTTATGACTATTACGTTATGCATATATGTCATTAATAGATTTTTTTAATATAATTTTTATGCTAGATAAACTTTTCCGTGTTTACAAGTTTAGTCTATGAAAACTTCAGGAGTTTAAGTAGACTCGTGTTTTCCAACCTATCATTTTGTTTTTGCAAGAGTTTCCTACCATTGAAATGATCAGTTATAAAATTTTGGCATGCTTATCTTTGGATTTTCTATCTAATTTCTGGCAACCAATGTAATCAGATTGGAAATTCCAATTTCTTGCATCAACTTTTGTCCTTTTTATTACATTTTCATAAGATATCCTGGCATTACTATCCTGAATGAGTTACCAATCTCAGTTTTACTTCCGTGCTCTTGTTATTGTTTAATATGAGCTAAACTAGTGCTTGGGTTTTGCTAGGTTGGATACCTTCTTGGTTTAGGCGATCGCCATCCAAGCAATCTTATGTTACATCGGTTTAGGTAGCGTTTGATAAAGAAAGTTAGCTATATTGTCATTAGTTAAATTTTATCTAGCGTCTAATACTTGTGATGTGGTGCAGTGGGAAGATTTTACACATAGATTTTGGAGACTGTTTTGAAGCATCAATGAACCGTGAGAAGTTCCCAGAAAAGGTGCACTCAAGAACTAACTATTTGTAACTTTGAATGGTGGAGATTATAGATATTTTATTGAATCTTATCTTTTAAGCTCCAATTCAGGTTCCGTTTCGCTTGACAAGAATGCTTGTGAAAGCCATGGAAGTTAGTGGTATTGAGGGAAACTTTCGCTCAACTTGCGAAAATGTTATGCAAGTTCTTCGAACAAATAAAGATAGTGTTATGGCCATGATGGAGGTATATATGGCTTACATCCCTCTAACCTCTCTCTGGTTTGGTTATCTTCGATTTATGAATTTCTAAATGATGAAAGCATGGTAATGGGATGATTTTAGAGTTTACATTGAAATTTGAAACGAATTATTAAGCTGAGAGTAAATTCTGGTTTAGTCACGGTACACCTTCCATTTGCTGAGGAAACATTCTTTTCCCCTGATGTGGTAGTACAGGTCAGCATTGCCATATCATCAGATTTGATGTGAAGAAATAAAAACTTTAAAAAATAGTTAAGGACTTGCTAGTGCTAATTTGGCTGTCACATCATTTGGTATAAGTGCTGGGAGGTTTAGCACTACTCGATTTGGTTGCTAATGTGGGTAATAGGTATTTTAGCAGAAATTATGTGTATGAAATTATGTCTTGACCCTTAATAAATTGGTTATCATAGATACAGATGTGTTTGATAAGCCAAGTATTTTTATTTTTATTTTTTATGAAAGCGAAATATATTTTTATTTTTATTTTTTTTTATGTTTTTCCTTTCCGCACAAACCCAGTCTACATAACAGTAAGTGGTGGAAGTTTTTCTTTTCATTTTTCCATGGAATTTTTCTTTTGTACTTTTGTATAAATATTAGATAATCATAATAGTATAGACTATATATAAAGGCGAGTAAAGAATAAGGGAAAGATGAACAACTTCGTTTTATTGTTAAAGGATAACAAAGATAACAACCATCATTATGTTGGTCTCTTGAAAGAACACTTCTCTAACCACGCTTTTAATTGGGTCACTTATCGGGATTATTTCCCTAAATTATCTTATGTTGCTAGTTGAGAATTTTTTTGATAAATAATAGATGATTTCTTCATCTGTGTTCAGGCATTTGTACATGATCCTCTCATAAATTGGCGTCTTTTTAACTTCAATGAAGTTCCACAAATGTCTATGCTTACCACCAATCATGTACCTCCTGTTGTAAATACTGAGGAATCTGCTCCAAATAGAGAGCTTCCTCACCCTCAGCGTGGTGCCCGTGAAAGGGAACTTCTACAGGTATCATCATACTGTGTTATTTTGTTGCTTGCTTTTTGATTAATTATGCTTATTTTATCTATCTTTGGATATAGGCTGTTAACCAACTTGGTGATGCTAATGAGGTTCTGAACGAGCGTGCTGTGGTTGTCATGGCTCGCATGAGTAATAAGCTTACTGGTCGGGATTTTTCAACTTGTTCTTCAGTGTCAAACAACTCCCTTCAGCATGCTGCAGACCATAGTAGCTTAATTTCTGGAGACACGCGGGAAGTTGATCATGCTTTATCTGTTAAGTTGCAAGTTCAAAAGTTAATTATCCAAGCTTCCTCACATGAAAATCTGTGCCAAAATTACGTAGGGTATGGTCTCTTAACTTAGTAATTTTCTGAGTAAGCATTAAATTATATACATACACTCAGGATTTGCTTTAAATGGGATTGCCAATCTTTCTCTCCCCCCTTTATTTTCTCTATTTCTTTTTAATTTTGGCTTGATAATGTAAGAAATATAATATAAAAGCATGTGGCCACATTTATAAGCTTAAATTTTTAGGATAATTGATTCATGACATGCTATGCCCTTTATGCCCAATTGGTCTAATATGATCAGAACAAAGTAGGTTGTGCTTTATCAGGCTCTTATGTGAGTGGGCGTTAGAATTGTGGTATAAAAACGTGTAATAACCTAACAGCTTAAGCTTTTTAAATAGTTCGTCTCATGAACCTCTATGCCTTCAGCGCGTTGTGACTTCTGGATTTCTGTTTTCTCTACTTTTTTCAGGTGGTGCCCTTTCTGGTAAATCGCAAGGGAGCAGTAAATATTGTATATATTCTGTACATAATGAAAACTTGCCAAGGATCCATGTCCATCCTGTCCCCTCATTCCCCTCCTTTCTTTTACTTAGCATCTTTAGTGTATGTATGTGTACAGCCATTGTCTCGTGACATTGCAATGAAAAAATTGAAGCCTTGCAGACATGCTTGGTCTTGTAGACCACATGTTAACCATTTCTTTGTGAATATGATCTTTCCATTAGGGAATGTGTTTAGTAATATATGTTCAGTTAATATTTTACCTTAGTTTCCAATTAATTGTCATCAAAACGATTTAAATTTGCTTGGTTTGCTGTATACTCGGAATAAGTCTTGGGACAAGATGCATAACATACCATCATGATCTCAAGTGGTCACTAAAGATGTTTAGTGTCATGAAAAATTACATCATTCAAGACACCCAGTTTGATTTATTCTTTCTCAAAAATTAGTTTACGTATCCCATGGATATTAAGAACATGAGTATAATGATTTTTGTTTGGAATTTTATGCGCTTAAGGACGCTAAATAAATTGAATGAGTGATATCCACATAATATCTGCAATCAAGCTGCAAGAGTTTTTAAAATTCGGAAGTAGTGTACTTTATTACTGTTAGAGACGAATGTGATAATGTTATTTACTTTATAAATTAGATAGGTATTTTAATTTTAATTTCCAATTAATGAACACCAGAATGGCTTAAAAGTACATGTTTGCAGCATATAATGCACATACAAGATCGTAACGCTTAAAGTCATGGTCTGAAGTAGTCAATAAAGTTTTTCAGTATAACAAAAATTTATAACTTGATTAAAGGCTAACATGATCTCAATTAATCGACATATGACACAGGGCATATTCAAATTTTATTTATTCTTCCTCGGAAAATAAAAAACTAGACTACTTTCATATAAAGATTGACTGAGGATGAACAGGTGCCGTTCTTGGACTATCTAACTGAGTTTTTCTTTTCTGCATTTGAAGACAACTAAATGGATAGAAAAAATGCAACCTACGCCATGCTTAAATAAATGAGATGGGGATGTTATATCACTTATTTCTCAAAGCAAAATAATTGAAGAAATGGAGACAATACTGAACACATGGAACCTGTTTTCCCCTTTCTTTACAAACTATGGGATGGATGGTATCTTAACCAAAGTTCCAAAGAAAATAGCTTGAATAGCCAAAAATGGAGCCTCGCTTAAGCCTAGTGAAGAAATTTAATTGCTTAAATCTAGAAAAGAGGCATGATGGGATAAAGATTATCACAGCATGTCACTAGGTGCCAGGATTACTCTAAAAGGTAAGACACAAAATGCTGAACAAACAACGTAGAACAGAGTTGGAGACAAGAAAATATAGAGGGGAAGAATATTCCAGATACAGACATTGTATTACATCTTTTACCCAATCACAGTCTCTTGCAGCACAAATTTGTTGCCAGTTGGAGGAGCTTACCACTACCAAGAGGAAAAGTTGTTAAAAATTACGAATTAATATCCACATAATTATTTAGCAGATACTTGCAACCATTTGCTTAATGAAAGAGATTAGATATGCTGGAGAAGATATTTCATCCATATGAAAGAGGTTATCCGACATCTATCATCCATCTATATAAAAACAAAAACTACCAATCAGCAATAATAAGGGACTTGAATAATGTTTTGCAAGAACAATGTGGCAAACTTGCTGTAAGTTCAAAGAAGTTGCTACTTAAAGCTATTTACTCAGAAGCTGTTATATATATATATATATATAGACACACACATATACACACCCACCCACGCATGTCCTGTGCTAACCCAAAATTCCCTCACTATAATATATACAGACCTCATGGATGACACGAGGAACGAAAAATAGTTGTTCTATGATGGGATCCACTCTAATTAAACAATTATCTCCAAAGGCTTTAAAAGACAATTCATATCAATTGGGGCACAAAAGATAAAATCCCAGTTGATAAGAATTGAACCTTAGCATAGTTGTTATGCAAATAATTTGGTTTTATAAGATGTTGCTTTTATTTTTTAAAGGTAGTTATGTTCTTCTGACTTCGTCATGAAAAAAGGCTTTTAGAAAAGATCTTTAAAATCTTAATTATAAAATATAACACAAAAACATTCACACACACATACACCCTGGAATTAGGTACTAGAAGTATTTACCCCTCATGTGTGAGAAGACCTCAGCCACTTTGATCCTGGCTGAAATTGAAACCTCACAAACTGCCCTTTGGGCCAGATGAAGTTCACCACTAGAACAAACACTTGAAATCTTCCATCACATCAACCACGAAATGATAAAATAAATACAAAAAAGAAGACTGTCCTCCTCTTATCATAATAAACAGAAGTACTCAAATAAAAGCTATTTCTTTTTTATCTAAAACATGTTGAAGATCTGAGTACGAAAAAGTATAAAAGAGCACATCCCTCTATGGAATTGGAGGGAAGATGCGTGAATGGGGAGATATTGCATAGTCCTGGATATAATTTTTAGAATTACTTGGGTCAGGGATCCAATGAATCTCACTCATGTTTGGTATCTCAACATAGGACATGGTAAACTCTCCTGTCTTCTCTAGCTTCCCTCTCTTGCCTGCCCTGAGTACAAGATTACCATGCTGGTAGGAAAAAATTCCTTTGGTCAAATGAATTATATCACCTGAATCAAAGGCATCACACTCATCTCCCCAAAGCTGAAGATGAACTGCCGCTGTCTCATCAGCTACAAGAGTCAAGCATTTCCTATTCTGCCCTTCTAGTTTTGTGCTGCCTTTCTCCAAGAGTATAAACTTAGTGTCTATGTTGTTCTGAGCTGCTGGCGTAATGTCTTTGAGAAGAACCATCTCTGATGTGTTCCTCCAAGAACCTCCACTTCATTTAATATCATAAATGTCATGAAACAGCTTTGGTTTAGAATGGAAAAAATCAATCAGCGATAAAAGTCAGCACTAGTGTACACTACTACACACAAAAAGGTTAGTCAAAGAAATTTTAGAAATATGATTTTTTATTCAAATGAAAAAAAAAAAATCAAAATGCAGTAATCGCATTTCCTCCCCACATAATACTAAGAAAGAAATAGGATGTTACATAGTTAAAACATAAAAAAACTTAACTGCAGCACGTGCATTTGTTATCTAACTGTTGAAATGACTATTTTTAACATTGAAGAAGATGCAAAAGCAGAAGCATAATAGGAAATGAAGTAGAGGTGGAAGGAAGCTGACCTGATGAAGTAGGTCTTTGCGGCTCTCTAATTTTTGTGAACACACAACCACTAACAGCCAACCCAAGTCCCCCTTCTTCCCTGCATAAGGCCAAAAGAATGGGTTAGGGTAGGTTACGATTGATTGAAGAAGAAGACCATAGGAACAATAATTCACGCTAGGGTTTTCTATTATATAGAAAGGGAACAAAATTATCATTTGAAATAAACAGAGATAGAAGAAGAAATTTCAATAGCTCTTTCGGAATCTTTCTCAACCTCACGGCTAAAGTATGCATTCTGTTTTGTACACCGTACCATTATCAAGCTCCTTTTCACGATGCTCAATCCAAAACTTCTTTCAATAAAAGGAATCTTCTTTCTTTTATTTATTCATCTTTTCATATAAAATGCAAAATAAATTTAACGGAAAGATAAAATAAAAAAATATATATAAATAAGCACAAACTTGTTTCACTATAAGAGATAACTGTTTTTTTGTTTGAGATAATAATGGTAATTTTAAATACAGAATTTATTTCTAAATAAAATTTCTCATAAACAAAAGTAAACTTATCGCATAAACTAAAGTTAACTATATCAATCTTTTGCCTTACTGCCTAGCGCCTAGGGCATTTGGGTTACTATAAGCTACCTTTCATTGCAGAATTCAGACACTGAATAGCTACCTTTCATTGCAGAATTCAGACACTGAATGCAAGTAACACGCGAGTGATCACAATCAGCATTCTAAAAATGGAGAGTATGTCATCAACATGAAACACAATGAACTATAATAACCCACATCCAAAATTTCTCACATCAAAAGACCATGGCTAAACCAGACAAGTTTAGTTCCACGATGTCTCCCATATTCTTCGAAGTAAAAGCCATTCCAGTTAACAATTCAAATAACAGATAAACTCATCTGTATCTCTATAATCCCCTGAACCACACATTCCGTATTGGCTATGCTCACCTGCATTATTACAGAAGAGCTACATGTATTATTACGCAATCTGACACTTGCGATAAATCCATCCAACATTCAGACAAACAAAACAGTCATGAAGGCTCTTGCTCCACATTTCACCATCATAAAGGTTAGTTTCTCTCAAATAGCGTGCAGAAGCACTTTTATCAGAATATGCTACAAATATTCAAGAAACGTAATCCATACTTACACAAAAATGACCTAACTATTGTCCACGTTATTCCATGCATAACTAACCTGATACCATAAACGAGCATAGTTTCGCAAACCGTGAACCAAAAAATCACAGAGGAGTGTTGTGCACACTCACAAGTGTCTATTTTGCAATTGTAATTTTATTTACAATTTTATTTTATCGGAACAGTGTCGCTAACTGGCGAGAATGTAATAATGAAGAGTGAAGAGTGAAAGGAATGTAGCGGAAACCTAAAACTCAAATCATAAAAACTTTGAAACTAGAAGCATTCGTATTATGTGATGCATATATATAAACAATTGGAGAGAATGAGGTTGATGGACCTGTTCAGTTTTACTGAGACGAAAATGAAGAAATCTATGTCCTCTCAGGTAGCGCAATTGTCAACACACTGATCCAGCTTCTTCAATCTTCAGAAATAACAATCTACCTTTATAAGGAAAAGGGGGAAATCAAACGAAAGGGAAGACCGCGAGTATATCAATTTCCTCCACTACGACGTCGTCCTTATAGACTTCTATAATTAAACTTTTAAATTCGACAATTTTTATAATAGCTATGTTTTTCCAATGGGATTAATTCGGTATTGTTTCTACAAATTTAAAAATATTCCAGCTTTGAAATTTTTTTAAATATATTTAGTTTCCAAGTATCATCAAGTTTAAAAATTTAAAGATTTTTTTCAAAACTCTTTTCTCTTAAATAATCAATTTAAACTATTAAAGCAGCATTATTTTTTTTTTCAAGGAGATGGAACGTCCACTCCAGCCCCATCTATAAAACGCCATGCAATTTTGCAACAGTCATGGTTATTAATTTCAAATTTTAAAAAATCAATTGAAGTTAAAGTGATAAGGATAACCATTAATATCACTTTACAAGTTGTTCATCATTCTTGAATTTAAAAAGAATTTAATTTCTAGATTTACATTATCTTAAAGATTTACTGAACTTGAGTGTACCATCTGGAAAAAAGAAAAAAGTCATAATTTTACTGGCTATAAAGCCGATAGATGAATATTCCTGCACTTCTTATACATTGAATATGAACTGTCTCAAATGAGTCACCCTTTTCTTTGCACTAAAAAGGGTGAATATAAATTATAAGGAAAAAAAGTGAATATATATGAATCATGAATGGACTCATAAAGTTAGCTAGTGAAAAGTATTCCAAGGGAATCTTGTTCAGCAGCTTCCCGTGTTCTTTATTCTTTGCCAAATAAGAATTGCAGCAATGTATGGTTCCTCTAGCAGTGTAAAGGTTTTTTTAGTATTATTTCCTTAATTCGACTTCCCCGTCTTCAAAAGAAGTAGTAATAAGTCTCAACTGAGCCTTGTTTGTGCATGTCTAAAAATGAGTAAATGAACTGCTCAAATCACGGCCTGCCCACCATTCCAAGCATTGTGCATATCTAGTTGATCCATTTGTTGGTGTCGGCTTTCTTGCAAAAAGCTAACACCAGACCATAATCCTCGGATTAATAAGATGCTTACAAACACTACACTTCCAAGTGTGCATAACACCTGCATTGAATTATACATAAGTACCAAAATGTTTAAGTTATACGACAAGTTCAAATATATCGGTACAGATATTCCCGGTACTGCAAACCCAAAAGCCTGAGTGTTCAGAACAAGAATGCATCGATTTTTCACTCCCTGGTCCATGCTAAACATCAACTGGAAAAATCATCACCCTTATATTGTACGGAATTTTAATTATTTGTTCATCCTTGTACTTAAACATTTTTGACGTTTTAATCTATACACTTAGAAATTACTCGTTTTAAACGTTCAAATTTAAACAATGATAATGGAAATAAAGGGAGCAAACAAGCAGTTAAACCTTTTAATAAATACTGCCTGCATAACGTTTTAGATATCAATTTTGCAGATATGATATATCTGCATAAGACCCTAGACGAACCCCGTGAGCTAGGACACCACTCTATAACTGGATCCCATCGTTAGTGAGTTCTCATGTTCTATGATGCTTTGAACAGTAGTAGCCTAAAGATTATGTAGAACCATTTTCCACCAAGTAACAGAAAGCTTGGGAAACAAAGGTCGAAAACAGCTAAACAGGTTGAACTCACTAAAGGCTATTGTATAGGATGTCAAAATCTCATGACAATCATCGTTAAATTCCTAAGCAGAAAATATGTCAAAAGTTAGAAGACGACAAAATTCTAGAAATGGCATCCAGTAATGATTTAACAATGTTAATGCCCATTATAAATAACCGAAAACGGTACCTGAAGAAACGCCTTCAAAATCCACAGAAAGGTCAGCAACAGTGTCCCATTCACAGAAAAACCGATCTGTGTTAAAAGAGATGTTAAATTTCATCCCCAAAAAATCCAGACTTGTAGAATTGCTATAGAAGTGAAAAGAAGAGATTAGGTGGCCAAACCAAATGGGTGGAGATGGGGAAAGGGAGAACGGATCGAACTGCTTTTCTTGTTCTCTTCGAGACCTTCTTGAAGACATTCTGAACGAACCTCACCAGTAGATCCAGACTCCGATCCTCATCGTTTTCATCGTCTTCGTCATCGCTGATTGGATGCATCCACTTGCGAGGATCATGGACCAAAGTCCTGCGACTCTGAAGCAAATTGGACTGTAATCACAAAGAACAGAACGGAAAGGAAAATGGAATCGATGAAAAAGGAACCTTGGATAGAGAGAAGCTGGAGAAGCGTTGACTAGGAATGGAATCATGGTGAGTGCAGAGGGCGATTGGGAAAGCACGAAGGTGAGAATTAAGGTTCAGAGAGCTAAATAATGGGAGACCACCAGACTTAACCGTCACTGCTGAGAGTAACATCTTCAACTCTAATAACAACAATAACACTAACGTGTTTGTCCTTCTATTTATACCCGTTGAGTGAGTATGTCTAAAGTAAAGTATTTCTTGTCCAAAACTTTTCTTCTCCTATCATATTATGTTATTATTCAAATAAAATTTAAGCTTTCATCAATGCAACAAGGAGAATTAGGAGTATTTTTTTCGGGATGATGAGGGGAAGAGGTGTTTGGGAGCTGGTGATTTGCAATTCAACGTTTAAATGGCATCTATAATTACAATTAAAATGAGCCATCTTGAATTGTTGATTACGATTACACGACAAAGAAACACAGTTCTATTTTCTCTATAATTACGTATAGCAGTGTGCATACAATTATTACATTTACATGTCACCCCTGAAAAATGGACCACTGAGGAATGAAGAGGAGAATGTGCCTCCGCCATTGGGGAAAAGTGTGAGGAAACAGATGAGGCCAAGGATGATGCCCCAAGCGTATCTGCTTTCCCCTAGAGGGGTGATCTCGTCTTTCGCCGGTATTTCCTCTCCACCCCGGAAAAAGGTTGCAAACAATCCCCACGCCAGGCACAGAACACTACCACTGAGGCCACCAATACCCAGCAACAGTGAAGTGGCAAAAGATAAGAGTGTGGCAGTGTTTCTGCCAAACATGGCTTGAGCAATGCGACCTCCTTCTAGCCTCCCGCATGGCAACAAGTTCAAAGAAGTCACCACCATCCCTGCATAACCATCAAATTCAAACTTTCTAGCCATCTTTCAACCACCATAAATATGTCATTGTCATTCACCTATAACTTCAAACCAACGCAAGGACTCAAATTTCTCAAGGCAAAACTTGTAAAAAGTCAATGGTGGGCATCTAACGCGCTCTATAAATAATTGCTACTTTCCCTAGAAATACAAATTTATTAACCATTTAATTTACCACATTAAAGGACTTAAGTAACTTTAGCAAATGCCATTTAGCCTGGACCAAAGTCAGCGTCAGTCAAACAAGCAGCCTGGACATTATAAAAATTTTAGATCTTAAGATGTAGAGTTGCATTGTTTATTGAAACATTATTGTCAAAAAGGAGGTATAAAGACAGAAATCTGAACAAACCCACCTAAAAGCCCAGCAAATGCAAGCGGATCAACAGGAACTCCAACACCTTCCACGGCATAAGGTAATACATTTCCAAGATCATCTGTGTAAGGTCCAATAACGTATTGGATGAAAGAAAGCAAAGGGTTGTTATAGAAAAATTGAGGCCGTATGTACCTGAAAACAAACAGTGAGTTATAATCATGAGAAGTAATGTTCGTCAAGCATGTTGGCTGCACTGTAATGCATGGAACTTACATGGCCAATATCAGATAACGATTTCTGTTGTGTTTGCTCCCCATATTATATTATTATTGTCGTAAATTTAACTGCATAGAACTTATATCCCCAATGCTATAACCCCAATATATCTCAATAAACCCTTATTAAATTTATTTGGCGATGACTAATACCATTTTCAACTTGCATACTCAACAAGACATTTCATAACATGTAGTTCTTGTCCATGTATGATTGGCCTTTAAATAAAGCTATTGTTTAGATCATAAGTTTATGGTTCTGGCAAACAATGTTCACTTAAATTTAAGTTTCCTTCCCTTTTCTTATTGACCAAAGAAAAAGAAATAATAGGAAAGAGCTAGCTGTGCTTCTAGAGAAGGTATTGTACAGAGCACTCACAATGCATTATCACCCCCATTAAAGCTTCCATCAGCCACAAACGCAGCAATAGCAAGCACTAGTGAGGTTAAATATGCACTAGCAGTACGGGCTACAGGAATGTCAAAAAGAGCTTTCTTGTTTGGGAGGAGAGATTCATAATTATTCATCACTCCTAAGCACCCTGTCCAATTCGATGGCACCAGGAAGGAAGGGCTAAGCTTAACACCATAACGGGATGCTGTTACCCTGGTGGTTATCTACATAATGAAAAGAATACAGTCAGTAAGCCAAGGAATGAATTGAATGTCAAAGATGGCTATCATGCATCTAATACAGTTGCAAAAACAGTGGCCAGATCAAATCTCCAACATAATTTCATGAATACACAAATGTACCAGTATGGTGTTGGAGATTGTCTGTTTAACCACTGAAATCATCAAAAAGAGGAAACTGATGAGCTACTTTCACAATTTCCCTTGCAAATAATACTGTCTATCGAGTAAAGTACAACGCCATGTTGCAAGAAATCTTTTTCAAATTTTATTTAGGCTTTTTGTGTGAGTTTCTTGCTTATAAAAAGATAAACAAGCTACTTATCAGTTAGAGGACTATCAGTGAGGTTATAGTAAGTGATAATCAGAACATGATATAAATGTGTGGAATAAACTACAACGTTTGGTGGAAATTCTGAAATATAACATACCTCTGAAACTCCCAGAATAAATAAGAAGCCACCAAATAGAGGCACAACATTAGCCAGATAGTCATCGAATGTAGCATCAGGTTTAAGGAAGAAGCCACTCATCAAAGCAACTGTTCCAAAGGTAGTAACAGCTAATAAAATTGCACTAAAATAGCCCAAAGGAGTACTCAGCTTAGTTGACTCAAATTGGAGATCCATTTCTGCTTTGGGTTGCACCACACAAGCCTGAAACAATGCCATGACTTTTATCAATTGGCCATCTAGCAAAGCATCTTTACAGCATTTTCTTTATGAAGCGGACAAGTGAAAAAAAAAATTAAAAAAACATACAAAGCCAGAACGATGAAGATAGTAAATCAGCATAGGTTGTCACATTAATGCATGGAATGAATCGATTGTTTGTGACATGAGCGGATGATGTGTGCAATCAACTGAAAATAAGTGCCAAACCATTAATGACTCAGAGCACTGAGAGGTCCAAGTATTTTCCTTTCATTGCTTAATTTACAAGATTGAAGTGATCCATCGAGTACTTTTGCAATTAAAGCATGTGTAACACCATGTAACAGCGACAGTCCAAGCTCTAGATTGCAAAACTAGCAAAGAAACCAGGACCAGGAATTTAAAAACATTGAAATAAAAGATGGGATAGTAAGTACCTGTTTGGTAATGTCATTTGCTTTTTCTTCCATGAACCAGACCACGACATCTCGTCCTGCTGCATCGGAGAGCTTTTTCTCCAACTTGGGAATGACCTCATCGATGGGTTTCCTCAAATTCCCAATGAAAATACCCCCGTCTCCAAATCTTCGAACATCGGTTGCAAAGAAGGTGTCAAACCCAAAGCAACTCTTCAACTGCATAACGCCAAATTAAACTAAATTCAATTAGTAGGTAGTCATCATTCAAGTACTATCGATTCATTTTTAGAAAGAATATAAAAAATGAAACGGATAGGAATTAGACCTGGTTAAGATCAAGAGCCTTGAAAGTTTGCTCAGCCATTTGCAGTCTTTCCTTTTCCCTGAGCAAGTTGTCACGCACTAAGGTGTTGAAAAGGGCCAAAAGGGGGTTAGAGTTGTTGGTTTCCCTGTCAAGTTGCTTGAGCTTTCTATCAGCCCTCTTCTTCTCAAGCTTTATGGCGGCCTCGATGGAAGGGTTGCCCATGAACTTCTTAAACTCCTCGTCGGTCTTCCAGTCCATTTCCTGCTGGGTGTCAGAATCAGAATCAGACTGAGAACCAGAATCATGGTCCACGTCGTTTTCTGGAGCAATGGAAACCGTGGTAGTAGAGGAGGAATCAGTTTGTTGATGGTCTTCGTGGGAGGAGCTGGCGCAGGTGAGGGAAGTGCGTTTGGAGCAGAAGGAAAACGAGAGACGGATGTGGATGATGCTCGAATGTAGTGGGAAAGTGCAGGTGGTCCTGCTGCTGGTGTTTGTATTTGTGTTGGCGTTGAGAAGAGCAGTGAAGGAAAGAGCAGAAAGAGTTGGTATTGGCACTGCCATTGGAAAGAAAGAGGTGCTGTGTGTCCTGATGATGATGATGATGAAGAAGATGATGATGATGGTGGGTATGTATGAGTAGACTTTGTAGTGAGTTGTGATTCCGAGCATGCTGGAGTTCATTCCAGAAGTGTGGAGAAGTACAGTGACGAAGGAAAGTGAAAGACGGCGACACCGCACTTCAGCACTTCTCTTCTTTGGATTTTGTGGGACACGACATCACACGCTGTCCTCGGATTATTCATTTATTTGTGGTTACAGATAACATCTTCCTTCTAATGCTGCCATCTGGTACCGCACATTTTGTCGTTTTCCCCTTTCTACCTTAAAAATGTGCAATTTCAAATTTTCAGTTATGATAGTGAATCACAATTTTACATTTATCTAATTAATCATATGCTCTTTTTAGAAGCTTTAATTCATCATAAGATATCAGTCCAATTACTGGTTCTGTAATCTCCTCATAAATAAGAGTTAACAACAACAATATATTTATATCTATCTTCAATTCATTTTTTAATCACAAGTAAATCATTCAACTTATACATTATAAAAATATAAAAAAAAAATCCAATCAAAACCTTTCATTAAATTTTATGAATAATTGTGATTCATTTTTTATCTTTCCAAGATTCAATGTATCATCTACTCAATTTAATAAATCGAAATTAGTTCAACCTATTTTCTATGATTAAATCTTTTTGCAACTTTTTAATTTAGAAAGTTTTAAAAAGTATATAAAATATTTTAAAAAATTATTTGAAAAAATAAACTATAATTAAAATTTAAATATATTACCTCTGGTTTGTGTATAAGAAACACAGAATATTTTTGTCTAAAATATAAGAAACCTATAACTACTTCAAATACGTCGCTAAATTTTCTTTTATTCCATCGCTAAATTTTCTTTTATTCCATTAATTTGTTTTATAAATAATGATACATTTACTTATTTCTCATATGCATTGGACTATTAATGGTCATATTGGTGGTTCTTATTAGTTGAAAAAAATCATTAAACTATGAATAATACCATTAAACATAAATAACACTAAAATTAATTAATTATATGGGCTTATCTTCAATAAAATTTAAATTTGTAACATTTTTAATTAAAACCAGCTAATTTAACTATTTTTATTCGTTTTCAAGAGTTATATTTATTTTTTATACATAGAATCTGAGATGATATTACTTTTTCAGATGAATTGAATATTTTTAAGAAAATTATTGCAATAAATATGAAGCATAAATGGATGGAAACAGCATAATAAATTAGTTTTTAAATCGATGAAAAATCCAAATTAAAATTTACCTTATTATCATTTTCCCATTTTAGGCATTACCGATTTTAATAAAGAAGACATTTATACGGTTCGAGAATAGTCTGTTTCAAAGTTAAATACACTTTTTTGTATAAATATGCACGTAAGTTTGTTAAGACACTTCAATTTTATTTTTCATTTTTTTTTAAATGAGACTGTTGCATTTTGACATAATTTCAATATTTGGTCCCTCAGTTAACTTACATACATAGATAGATCAACAAAATTTATTTCTTAAATAAAATTATTCACGATGTAATGGCTATGTATATATAATTTTGATGTTTGTCTATGGTAGGAAAACTAAGAGGAAAATACACAAATCTCCTTAATGGATCTCGGAACAATTCAAATATTTTAATGACAATTGAGATTTGGCAGGAGATACTGATGCAAAGTCATGCAACTACATCATTTCATTTGAGTTAAAGCCCATATGAGGCAAAAATGCATCTTTAAAATTATAATTTGGTGTCTTTCACGAAGGTGTCTGTTATTATTAGAGTCATGTACTTGAAAACTATATAATTTTATATCACTACCTTACAACTATTTTTACTAATTTTAATTTAATATTTTATTACTAAAAAAAGAGTTGAGATAGTTATTTAATAAAAAGTGGTTGTCAAAATATTTTTTACTTTATTATTATTATCATCTTTTTATTAGTCTTAAAACAATAATACTTGAAAGGCATCATGCATATAAATAAAAACTTTTGCATTTTTTAGGGGATTTAAATGACATGGTTTTGGTTTTTTCTATTTCTTTGATAAGAAAAATACACCGTTAATCCTTTTGAACGATAATATTATTGGTTATAATTTTTTAATCGACGCATTATTATTTAATTAAAGGAACGCCAACGGAAACATATAATTAAGATTGGTGATTTGAACCCTCTTTTAGCATATCATGGAACTGCAAAAATTGAGCCTTGTCCTTCAAGCTTAATGTACATAACTAATATGGTTAGAACTGCAACCCTGTCATAATGAGGACCAGGCTCGCATTCAAGCTAAAAAATTGTCAAATATATCTTAGTTTGAATTAAATTCTGCAACGTGAATTTACAGCAACAGGGCAATCCTTAATAATTTTGAATTTTGAATATTTATACACTCAACGCTGATGCTAAAACTAAAACCAAGCCAAGTACAGTTCCAGTGTTTAAAATAAATCAATTATTTCGCTGACAATTTCATCAGTGATTGAATCTCCTATTTCCATGTATATCTCCAATTTTACGATTTGGAAGCTTTTCCACTCTTCTGATATCACACAGGACTCTGCATGCATCAGGGGACTGATCTTTTTACCTTCCCTATATTGTTTCTGCAACACGTTAAAATGCTCATGTATGATACTCTGAAACCCCTCAGCTTCTGAAACTCCTTTGCTTGATACACGTTTACCTTCATTTCCATGAAACCCTTTGTCTTTTTGTACATGGTCAATCTGTCTTCCGCACAAAGAAGCCGTCTCCACCATTTCCTGTAGTTTCTCTTTTTTTGCACGTCTAAATTTCAAAATATTTGAGCTCGCCACTAGCTTTCTTACACAGTCTCTAACAAGTTTCTGGGACAAAGTTGGAACAGCACTTACCTGCTCATCTGAACTTTTTAAGTGACACACTGTTCCATGAATTTCCTGCTGTTTTTTACAATATAGCGTGGTCGCGTATCCCTTGCTTACCTCTGATCTTTTCAATTTGGGGAGTGTCAATGTCTGAATCATATTCACCGGCAAAACCTTGTGGTGAGCATCATTGTTACTAAAATGATGAGACATAGCCAATGTTTTCGGTGAACTTGTCTGTTGAGTTGGCTGAGTGTGTGCTGTTAAATATTCATGTACATAATACAGGTCACTGTTGTGCTCTTCATCCCAATTTGAGAACTCCTGGCTGTCTTCTGTGGATAGTAGTGATCTAAGTATAACTGTAGCATGTAATAGGCGTTTCCTTAGCTTGTGTAGATCATATTTGATCGACCATTTCAGATTCTTGGCGGAATAAAGGTGGTGAATGTTGCTACTCTCAGAGCTGAGGTTCTTGAACATGTAACTTCTTTCGATGATGTAACTCTGCAACGAAAAAGGCTCTTGGTGGTGTCGGAGATGTTCTTTTAGCTGTTTTGTAGATTGTTGGTGGGAAGTATCCATTGAAAGGAGTAGTGGAGTAGGAGCTTGTGAAGCAGAAAAGATAATTGAGCCGTTTTTGGAGAAAGAATAGGCAGTGGAAGCTAATAGAACATGCTTGTATTTGACAATGGAGCGTTAGTGGGAGAGTAAAGCAAGAGGTTGGTGGAGTGGGGAAGAGGCATTTAAGTATAGCAAATAGTTTATTTGACCGGGGAACCAGAAAGCTAAAGCTTGGTAACATAGCAATCAAATGGTGGTGCCAACATGTTTAATGGATGCAATCTCTTGATTGCTTTGCTTTCTTGAGCCTTATGTGTTGCACATATACTTCTAATTCCAATGGCTTTCCCTTTTTCTATATAGGGTGTTATGTCAATCTTTAGGAGTGTGGTTTGGTACATGAGGAAGGCTCTATCATTCTGTCATGTCCTTGTCTATTTTGTTTATGAATCAGAATATTTTTGGAGTATTATATAAAATTGAGCATGTGGGTGGGTCTTGCAATTGGCAATGGCCATATTACTTTAATCCTTTAGCCAAAGCAAAGCAGGAGGAGTGACTGGGGCCGTCAGGTATAGGCATCCAATACATTGTTTTCTGAGTTGTTAAGGGAGAATTTAGCCTTCAAATGCGGGCAAAGAGGCTCTGTCCATTGTACAACAAGCAAGCTCACGTCCTTTTAAAATATAAAATAAATAAACAAACAACAAAATTGAATTGGCTGTTTTATGGCACACTCATTTGTATTTACATCCCCAACTCCCTTATCTTTTCTCCTCTAATTCTGAGTTTTTCATCATAAAAAAAGATAACCACCATCTTTTTGTCTTCATCATTTCAGTTATACACATGTTAGTCCACGAGCAATGATTCTGATTCATCACCACTGCTGCTTTTAACCTGTACAAGTTCGTTTAACATTGTACTCATAAAAATACTCAGCTTTGACATCGATAATCAATATACCTTAATGTATATGCAGTTTGAACGTGAACTATATCTGATCATTTTTTCCCGGGATTGCAAGGCATTTCTGTATGACTAGTGAGTAAAGTAAAGTATCTTGGTTGTTTTAAGAAAACTTCAACATAACACGGACTAAATAAAAGGACATGATTTTGAATCATATACTAAAAGGTTAACTAATTCATCTTTGTGCGTAATAAAATTAAAGTGAGATTAATTGTACTGAGATTGAGTACATTAATCGTTGATGTTTCAGCTAAGAGCGTCTCAATAGTGAGTGAATCATGGCAGTGGCGCCTCTTTTGTTCTTGCACGCGTTTCTTCTCGATCTCTTTTATCTAATTGCTTCTTACAATTAGTCTGCTTTTTGTCCAAACCTGATTCTTTATAGCAATGAATGTGTCTAAAATCCAGATTCATGATCATAGAGAACTGCCTGCCGTCACAGGAATTGGATTGCAAGAGACAGAAATTGGAAAATGTGATTCTGAGATGATTAAAACAGTATAAATTAAAAAAATAAATCTACTGTGATGCAATGTAATCAAAAAAATAAAGTACAATACAATTTACGCTTTCATATGCAGAAAGTTGAACTACATGATTCTTGCAAAATAATGAAAATAGCGAAAGTTGAACTCATTTGATGCAGATAAAATATGAAGGAGAATTTAAATTTCGTAGCCTCTGTAGAAAAAGTTTTCCATATGCAGAAAGAAAATGGAGTTGAAATTGTGAAACCTGAGAAGAGATTGTGCCTCCAGGAAATGGATTGTGACAAACAATGATAAATTGATAATTTATTATCATGTGTTAATCAATAAGGTTTCAAAGAGTTCTGCAAAACAGAGAATCATCTTTTTATGGTTGGATAATTGATTTCATGTGAGTTTGCCTATAATACCTAGTTTAATTATTTATAATCCTATTTTTCTCTATTCTTTTCATTACAAATTAAGTACTTAATAAGATGAAAGAAAGATTCATTATTTGTTTTTTATTAACTCATTAAGGGGAGCCATATCACATCACCTCGTTTTATTAGATGACTCCTATTCTCTCAACTCATTTTATTGATTTTTTTTTTTTAAATTAAGGTTGCAATTTTATTGAAACTTCGTGAAACAATTCTTATACAGAGATGCAGTAATACATCAATCTAGGTTAATTTTCCGGTATGTGGGGATTAATTTTAGGTTTAAAATAAAATTATGGGATACTAAAAATAATCTACTTATAATCTAAAAATTATGTAAAATCTAAAAATTATGTAAATACGCGTCCATTATAAAATATTTTAGTTTATAAATTCAATTTAACTGTTAAAAATATCAGTCTACTTAAATTAATACTTTTTACAATCATATTTAACTGTAAACATTTTGTAAAATTATTAAAATTTAATACTAAATTATTAATAATAACTAAATTTTATTTAAATTCGACACCAGACATATAGACCAAATATACAGAAAGAAAGAAAGATATAAATGCAGGTATTGAAATATAAAATAACACTTCAGTCTTGATGAGGTAAAAGCCATAAAAAACGTTAACTAGTATATCCGTTAATACGAAATATCTCCTGCTTTTATCTCAAAAGAACTACGTGATTTAAAAAATGGAATTTTTTTTTTCTTGGGAGGCGAATAAGTTGTCTATAACCAAGGTAGCAGCTGCAATAATGTCATACATCCTCTTTTGAAAATGATTGGTGTTGGTTAAACGTTTTAAAATATTTTAAAAAATAAAGTTCATTGCCCAATACCCGTTAGTTTATTTAAAAAAAAAATAAAAGGAAAAGATAATTCTATTATTTTTTTAAACAAATTTGGTTAACTAGAGTATTATCCTAAATAATTCTTGAATTTTTGGTATGAGATTTTATTTTAAGATCTTGTAATACTGTGGAATATGAATTCTTTCAATATTTTATTCAATTTTTTTAAACTTCACTTTTAAAATTTTAAATAATGTATGTGCGATGGATTTAATCTATAACAAACGGTCATTTGGAATATAATTATTTTATTATTTTGAAAATGTTAAGAATTATTATGAAAGACATGTTAAAAATGTTATTATAACATCTTATGTTCAAGTTAATATTCTATGCTAAAAGTGTTACTCTTTTTCTTAAAATATTATATTTAACTTAACTATATGTTTAAAAAAATCATGATAACTATGTAAGTTTTTTTTAAGATTTTATTTTACCCTTTTATAAATTAAAAACTAATATCATAAAGGCACTTTCATTTAGCCTAAAACTATCATATCCAAATTTATTATTTTTAAATGGTAAAGGAACTTTGTTTTCTTTTGTGTGATTAGCCATAAAGTTCAAAATTTAAGGTGAGGAATAATGTCTGGTAAATGGAGGTTAGTAATAATGAGGATTCAGAGTAATAGATACCAAGATATTTTAAAGGATGGGAACAAATAATTGATGTTCTACTTTCGTTCTTTTGGATATAGGTTCTTGCATTAGTTATTAGTCATGTCATGCACAATATACATATATCTTTAGAAAATTCAATTTTTAAATGCGCAATTATGTCAAAATATTAAATAAAAGAATTTCATTATTAACAGTGATTTACTTACATACAGGTTTAGGATCCATTGGCATCAAGTTTGTGGTCATGTGAATCAGTAGCATGTCTAATTTCAATTACTCCATTAAAATGGAAGTAGCACGTATGCTCTGTGGATCTCCTTCTAATACTGATAGCAGTATGCAAATTTAAGCAGAAAATTATATATCGCAAAAGAAACTAGAATAATTGAAAATGGTTAAAGAAATAAACTATAGAATATCATACAAAACTTTTAATTTATGATTTAAGAAATAAACAAATTTGGATGATTGATTGATTCCCTTCAAAAGACATGGAACCAAAAGAAATTTCTCTTTCTCTACAGCTCAAATATATAGAATCACATTAAGCTAATAATAATAATAATGTTAATTTCTGTAAATTATTACGTAAAGGGCAGGTTAAAAAATTAAATATAGATATAAAATTGATTTTGAATTACTAATTAGTTGTGGGTGAGAGAGAGCAGAAACTTTAGAACGGTGATATAACCTTTTCTTCGTAGTTGTAGACACTACTATTTTAGACAACCGTCATTATCTGATAATCTAAATCTCCCAAAAGTTAATTACTGTGTCTGTGTTCCATCTCAAAGGATGGTTAGTTTAATGGGATGCTAATAAAGACAAAACCTGGGATCAAACGGAAGAGAGGTGAGAGAAAGATCCAAAAATATAAAAATGGTAATAAGAAAGAAAGTGGTGAAGTTACTGAGGTGATTGAGTTAGATTGCAGGAGAGATGGAAAAGGAAGAATAAAAAAATGAAAAAGTTTCTTCCATAATAATTTATTTATAAAATTGAAAATAATATTTAAATTTCTTTATTAATAGTATTTTATACAATTACATAGATTCAAAGAACAAATAGATTTTTAATGTAATTTTATATTTTTATAGAACTTTAATTTATTTTATTAATACTCATTTTATAAGGAAACAAAATAAATGTCATTAATATCAAATCAATATTTAATTAAGTTTAATTTTTTTCAATTTAAATAAAAAAGAATTAAAAAATTAAAGATCAAATAACTAAAAATATTAATTATTGTGTATATGACATTATAATTATTTGCATCAAAATACTTGTATGTGTTACAATTTTTTAATATATTTAATTTCTATATTAATTTTATGATATTTTTTAAAAATTCAAAGTAAATATAAAACTATCTTTCTCTAAAAAGATTTTTAAATCCATAATAAAATTATACTTAGAAAAAACGAGTGAAGAGAAAGTAAAAAAACGAGTGTAAGACAAAGTAGGGTTACAGAGGCAGTGGGAAGAGAGAGATGGGAAAGAGAGAGAAAGAGAAGGAGAAAGAGAAGGAGAAAGAGAAGGAGAAAGAGAAAGAGAAGAAGAAAGAGACGAAGCAGAGATATCTTTTGAAAACGGAACCGTCGGAGTGGTCGTGGGAGGACCAGGCGGCGAACGGAGGCATAAGCAAATGGGATGGGGTAAAGAACAAGCAGGCCCAGAAATACCTCAAGTCCATGTCCCTCGGCGACCTCTGCTTCTTCTACCACTCCGGTCCCAAGGCCCGCCGTATCGTTGGCGTTGTCTCGGTGGTGGGCGAGTGGGACGGCGATGCAGTGGACGTGAAGGCCGTGGGAGAGATGAGGAGGCCGGTGGACTTGAAGGAGATGAAGCATTTCAAGGATTTTGCTCTCCTCAGGCAGCCTAGGCTTTCTGTCGTCCCTGTTCCCGACCTCATTTGGGACCAAATCTGTGTTTTGGGAGGCGGCTACCACGGCGACTCTTCCTCTCCTCTCCTCGATTCTGTGTAAAACTAACAACTCCTTTTTTGCTTTCTGCTTTCCATCAAGTAACCACTTTTCGTTACCATTCTCCTTTCCTTGCTTATAAATTTCTACCTCACTTCCTACTTACCAAGCATTTGTCAAATAACAACCCTAACCCTAATTGAAATCTTCAAAGATAATAGATCACCTACTAGTCAAAATAGTGGGGTTGTGTACTTTGACAAAAGGTTCTTATCTTCTATCATGAATTGTATACGCTAATTGAAAAGCTTAAGTTTGTGTTTGAATCTGTTAGTTACCAACAAAATGCATAGTTCACATTCTCTCGTTAATGGGAAAGTAAAGAAAACCAACTTTGAAGAGAAAATAATACCTATTTAACATTATTTTTTGACATTGCTACACTATGGGAGTATTATACACTAATAAATTATCAAATGTGTTGTATATTGATTATACTTTATGTATAAAGTTATCATATAATCCATTGTCATAATTAAGGTTCTCATAAAGTTGGATATTTTTATTTGAGTTTCTGTTAATTTCTTTTATTATATTGAATATTTAAAATGTTTTTTATATTTTCTGTTATTTAATTTTTTTATTAATTGAGTAATGTGATTGTTATTTTTATTTCAGTAACATTTCGGAATGATAAGTAAATAAAATAATAAAACAAGATAACAGTGTCTCCACTTAAAAGAAGAATCATTTTACATTAATTATAGTGTTGTAAACTTTTATTTTATTTTTTGTTCTCTTTTCCTAAACTTAAATAACGTACTTTTTATTTTTATTTTTTTACTTTTTATCTTTTTCATTCCTAATCCAAAAGAGAATTCACGATGACACATGTTAATAATATATGTAATTCTTCAAATTGAAAATTTGGGGTAAAAATGTTATGACTAAAAATTATACCCACGAGATTAGATTAATTCTGTAAAGTCAAAGTGCTAACTGAACAATGCAAAAAAAAACGTTTCATCAAATAACAACAACGTTTGTTTTGGGGAAAGGACACAAATTTATTCAATGGTTAACCAGTTTCACACGTAGTTGTTAAAAGGAGAAAGAGGCTGCAACTTATACAGGTATTATTTACGGTGTGATACGTTTGACATTTTTTTAAGTAATTCATCTCAAATTATAGTGGAATTAAAAATCATATGATAAATCGTTTTTTCTTAATTTTATTTAAATTTGACCGAATTTAACTTTCTAATTATTATCTAAACACTCAACGGACTTGTAAGAAGAAAAACATAAAGGACAGAATAAAAAAACACTTGCCATTATAATAAGAAAATAATTGATTAAATTAATTTTATTTTGGATTGAAAAACTTAAACAACCATTTTAAAAAGGAAATAAGTATATGCTATTTTTGTGATGATTTTTTTTTATCTAATTCGGGGTTGATACATTCGTTTTTCTGTTCATGACTTTTTAAGCTATGCAAATTGATCGATGATTAATATTATAGCATGAGTGTGTCCTTACATTGATGTCAAAGTTACTAGGGTATATTAGATTTGAGTAGGATGATTCAAAAGAATTTTCCGTTTTGATTATATTCAACAGTTTTGACGTTTTTATTAGTTTTAGTATAAATGTAATTCACCTTAAATTCTAAGTAATTTAAAAAATATATAATAAGAATACAAATTTATTGGTGAAAAATAAACAATTTTAAAATTGAAATAGTTATGAAGAATTGAAGGTAGACAGAGAGGTAGTTGGGAGAGACATGAGGCAGCGATGGAGGTGATGGTTATTTATTTGTTAATAATGCACGCTGAAAAGTGTGCCACACACAGCATGTGTTGAAATTTAAGGGCGACACTGACACGTGCACGTCCCTCCCACACGCCGGTCCATTTGTTCCTCTTTTCAAAGCTGAATTCTCTGTTCTGTGCTACCCTACGGCACCTCAGGATATAGTTCGTTGACCTTACCACTCCAAAAATCCTTCATTTTCTTGCTCTTAAGTGCATTTATATTGAAATTAAAATAATTTCGGAAATTAAGAGTGTTTTAATAAAATATTAGTAATGCTGACTTTTACAATATAGTATTAGGAGGCAGGGTGAAAGAAAGAGGGCAACATGGTATATATAGAACGGTTGTGGGTGGCAGAAAGTGTAGAATGAGGGTTGTGAAAGAGAGAAAATATATATATAGAGAGAGAGAGAGAGGGATGAAGAATGAGCTGGGAAATCTGGTGGAGTCGATAAAGTCAAAGGTGAGATCTCTGAACCTGAAGAAGGGAAAGAAGCCGTACGTAAAGATGGACAAGAGTGCGAGTGTGAAGGTTGAGATTCGCAGCAGAAAAGCTCGTAAGCTTATAGAGAAGACCTTGAAGGCTGCTGACCCTCATACTCGTTAATCCTTTTCTTCTTTCTTCTTCAACAAAACCCATCATTCATTGTATTAATACTTTTTAATCAAACCAAAACCCTACCTTAGCTTAGATTCTCCTCATAGAGGTCTCCTTAGTTATCTGTCTGTGTTAATGCTTCTCCACACCCTCCAACCTAGTTCCGACACCGGCCATCGCCGTTCGTCAATATTTTGTAAGATTTCTGCAAATAAATAATTTTATAGTTTAAGGAAAACATCAGATTTTTATAGTCTATGTTGATGGCTGTGTAGACTTTGAACTTCAACATTCATAGACATCTTTTTTCTCTTCAAATTCTTTTACTTTTTCTTACTCAACACCTTGTTATCTTAGTTTGTAGAAGGTCAACTCATGTTTGGTTGTTGAATTCATTTGTTCTATTTTATTCAAATTGTTAACATCCACCACATCGATTATCCGGATTGCATTTTCAAAAACTATTACTAAAAATCAATACTTTATTCGCAGGATTTCAATTTCATACAATAATCAAAAATTTTCTTTCTAATAAAATATATTTTATTCCCTAAACTGTCTTCTTATAGAAGAATCGTTTTGAATAATGATGAAAACTGTTTCTAACACCTCAATTTTGCTGTATAAGATTTATTCAATGATGTGGATTTTAGTGAATCATATGGAATTATTTTTTAGATTTCACACTAACAAAAATATATAAGAAAAAAAATTGACTGCAGTGCTTTTATTATACAAGATTATATATATTTGCTGAGAGTGAATGCACGCATAGCATATTTTAGTTAGTAAAACACGGTTCAAATGAGGTGGACCCCCTCCCCAGGCCACAACTATTCTTCATTTTTAAGACTAACTTTATATTGAACGTCACAATGTGTTATGAGAAATTCTAAAACACGTTTCCAACACACTAGATACAAAATCAAAATTCGTATATTATTTTACAATACAAGTAAAATTACTTTTGAATTTCTCCAAACATACATTATATATTCATTATCAGCTAAAAATGTTTAATCACGTCTTCAATCTTATTTTGTTAAGCAATACCAATTATAGACATCTCGACGACTTTTTTTGGCTTTGGATAATGTCTATAAAAAGACGTCCAAGAATATAAATAAAGGGATTACTATTTGGAATATAACACTTAATGCAATTTAAATTATATTGAGATTAACCATATACATCATCAATGACATTTCATATTATAAAATAAAATAACATCATCGTTTGAATGATATATTTGTAGCAATGAGATTTATTTAGAGTAATCATATGTTTGTAGCAATGAGATTTATTTAGAATAATCAACCGTGTTAAAGAAATAAATCATAACTATTAAATAAATAATCATCTTAGATGACATGTCCTTATTAAGGGATCACTTGTTAAATAATAATCATGTTTATTTTAAGATGTTATGTTTATTATAGTCTAACAAGATTAACGATTTGTTGTTGAAACTTTATGAATTTGAATTAGATATTAAATTTTAGAATTATTTTTTTCTTATATTTAATATTCTTCCAATCAATCTTCAAATATATAAACTTGTCTAATGAACACGCAAAAGAAAGAAAGTTTTATAAATAAGATTTTTTCTAAATTGGAAGAGACACTTAAACTAACACTATTAATATATAATATATAAAATCAAAATCTATTTAAAAGGAAAAAAGTAAATTTTTATAAATAAAACAAGTTTCAAATGAAAAAATAACACTTAAACTAATTAATTTAAAGTCATTATCAATATATAATATATAAAATCAAAGCTTATTTAAAATATATAATATATAAAATCAAAGTCTATTTAAAAAAAATCTTCTAATGTCTAATATCCTTTTAATCAGTTTTCCAATATCTAAACTTACCCTATAAGTGACTTAAATTATTCCTGAATGAGTATATAATATATAAAATCAAAATTTGTCTAAAAATAAAAGATTTTACCTAAATATATACTCAAGTTAATAATTTTAATAATATAATTATATAATTATGCAATACAAAATTAAAACTTTAAAAAATTGTTCTAAAAAAATACTGTATTTATTAATAGATAGATTATAAAAGATGTGCAGCGATCTTCTAGTGTTTCACTGTGTGTTGCAGTTCCCTAATATTCTTCTTTCCACTGGTTAATTTTAATACATCGCCAATGTAATATATTTATGTATACAGGAATTGATTAAAATGAATGAGTTGATATAGAGGTTTTAGAGTGATAGTGAAAAATAACAATTTTGAATAAAATAAAGTTATAATTAGAGAATGATTTGTTTAGATTTGAAGAGGGAGATTTTAGAAGCGGGCCAGTAAATGATCCGGCCCATTTGTTGAGTGCATGAAAAACCCTAAGAAAAGCTGAAATTGAATTCTGAAGAGGCGCACATTGTTTGGCACTCTGCAAGGTATGTCTCATCCCTTCCCAATGCTTTCTCATATTTTCTCTTCCTTTTCATTCACTCTGCATTCGTTATTTTGTGAGTAGAGGGAATCACACCAACACAATGGCTTACGCTGCAATGAAGCCAACTAAACCCGGTTTGGAGGAGAGTGAGGAGCAGATCCATAAGATCAGAATCACCCTTTCCTCTAAGAACGTTAAGAATCTCGAAAAGGGTATATCATTATCTGCTCTTCATTTTTTTTTTTCCATTTTCAATTCCACATTCTAATTCTTTTCTTTTCTTCTCTTAATCGTCATAGTTTGTGCCGACCTGGTTCGTGGTGCAAGGGACAAGCGCCTCAGGGTGAAGGGACCTGTTAGGATGCCAACCAAAGTTCTTCACATCACCACCAGGAAATCGCCGTGTGGTGAAGGTATTTTTCTTCGCATTTAAACTTCATCTTTATGTGCTTTTTTTGCTATACTCCAATCACAAATGTTGCTGTATCATTTTTTTATTTTCTCACCACTTGTGTGTATTTCCTTCTTTTTCTGTGAGTTGGAGACTCGCCTGTTTTATAGTCACTACCAGTTTTTGGTTTTATCAATGCAATTAAATGAAAAACCAATCCAAAGGGTTTGCTCTTTTGGTGAAAAGAGATTGGTTTTCATGTTCTGAAGGTTGATTAACAACCTATGAATCACGAGAAAGTTTTGAAAATGTTAGCTTAATAGGCAGACCAGACATCAAGAGATTTGATTTGACAGTGTTGATGATTTTAGAAATGCCTGTAAGTTAGATGAGAATGCAGGACAAAGCAATATTTTGGTCTTGGTCTAGGGTTTAGGGCCAAGCTATCTTTTGGACTTGGTGCATTGTGAATATTTTTCCATTTGGAATTAATGAAAATGAGCTCTTTTTGTGTTTATGACCTGCTTTTGGTTTCAGGTACCAACACATGGGACAGATTTGAGCTGCGTGTGCACAAGAGAGTCATTGACCTCTACAGCTCTCCTGATGTGGTCAAGCAGATTACCTCAATCACAATTGAACCTGGTGTAGAGGTCGAGGTGACCATTGCTGATGCTTGATTTTGGCCCAATTTTTTCTGCTCTCTAGTTTATTTTGTAATTTATCCTCTTGGCTAGGGATATGTTGAGTCCTATTCATTAGGGTTAATGCATTTTTGCCGATAAATTTTTTGAAGTTGGATTATTGTGGAGGGGGAATTGATTTAATCGATTATCTTTACGTTCCGAAATGTTTTCCTTTAATTAATTTTTGCTTCCGATAGAAACTACATAATCCTTACAAATCCTAGTAATGATTTCAACCAATCCCATGCCCTACATGCTTGGTTTGTATATGACTTTTAAAATAAATTTATATGGAATTTTTGTAAGAAATAACTTTAGCGTTAGGGTCATGGGCACTGCAAAGAAAGTGCAGAAAGGATGATGATTTGAATTACATTTTCTTGTTTTAAAGTTTGCTTTAATTTGAATCTAGACCACTAAATAAGGAACTGTGAAATCAATTTTTCAGAATCGGCCTGGGGAGGGGCTAGAAGGGAAACCATTTCCATATCCTGAATATGATTCATTTCGATAATTAGGAGGATGTAAGACAAGATAAACTAAATAAATCCAAGAAAATGAAATATTTATTATATACAACAAATTACAGTTAGATACAATTAGTGTGAAATTTAATATTTAATGGTATGTTTATTCAAGCTGTTAATGGTATATATAACTATACAATCGGGTAAATTCGTTTTAAATTAAATAGCTTCTATTTTGACATTCTACACCGTGGGTGGTGTTAAAAGAGTATTTCCTAAAATGGCATTTGAAGAACATGTTATATATTATCAATTATTAATTAGTTAAAAAAAAATGAAGAGTTGGGATAAAAACTTTATTAAAAAAATGGAAAAAGCAACTGAGTAGAGATTTGGTTAAAGAAATAGGTAAGCGGAGAGTGAGAGAGGGAAGGATAATGAGATGAGAGGCGGAGAGGAGAGACAGACCACGATGGAGATTCGGAAGAAGGGAAGCGGAGTGAGGCAATGGCTCCTGCTGGACGGGAAAGGGGAGACGGAGGTGGTGGAGGCCGGTAAACACGCCATCATGAGGCGCACCGGCCTCCCCCCGTGACCTCCGTATATTGGACCCACTCCTTCCATCTTTCTGGGCCGTGAGAAGGTGTTAACAAAAGGAAGATACCAAAAAAGATAAAAGTAACAGCAAAATCAGTAGATTTAAATTTAAAATTCTGTTTTAGATTTTTAATTTAAATAGATAGGATTGGTTTTGGTATTCTGTTATGGAAATTTAATATAAATAAAAGTTGAGCGAACTTTTGAAAGAAACAAACATTTCCAATAAAAGGTATTTTTTAAGCAAATACTTAATGGATTTTATCTTAATTGCTTTTATCATAAGCTTGATCTATTTGATCACCTGAAATTCAAACCGTATTAGTTTCTCACTAGTTGGTCGAGAAAATGATAATGAAAGCATTGCCCCCATCTGCTTTGTGTTTGGAAGCAAGTCTTTCTCTTCATCCTTTTCTTCTACTTCCTCATGTGGCACAATGATTAGTGAAGCATCACTCCATGCCCTTGCCTTGCAAGTTTGTCTCTTCTATTTACTACTGTAATTAGTAAGTTTAATTAATTGTATCATCCCATTCATCATTTTTTTTTAATTGTTTCCCAATTTGCCTTGTATATGTGGAAATTTGGTTAAATTAATTGCTTTAAATTAGGTCAACTGCATAAAACTAGTTTAAGAAAAATGAGGTCTTTATCCTCACAGGAATCGTTGGTTGTAGTAAAAATAAAGTGAGAAAAGAGACCAAAGAGGTCTACTTATTTTGACAATTTATATATATATATATATAATTATTTTCACTATAAAACACGTTTAAATAAAAAACACCGTACTTAAAATTAACTCAAACATGCATCTCAATTATACTTAACTTCAACAATTCAAAATTATTTATAACAAAACAATTTCTAAACTTTTATATAACGATGAAGAGATATAGAGTTGGCTTAATAAGAAGTGGATGAGAATATAGAATAAGTTAATTAGTATACATTATTAACCAATATTTATGGATAAAAAAATATCTAACAAGTTGAATGAGGCAAATCATATTATTGATGGCTTGACACCTTACATTGAACAACGCATTCAATTTGTTAGCAGTGAATAGAAGACAAGAGAAGCAGCAATTTCCCATTACCCTACCCATGTGTTTGACTCAGGCACTACAAGGGAGCACTAGATGGATGGAACTAATTATTCTTTTGTTTTTTTTTTATTTATTTATATTATTTATTAATTTATTTTTTAAGGAAGTCTTGTTGTATTTTTTATGTATATCCTTCTTTTTACTTCACTTATTTTTATAACTAACAGGGAAATAATAATGGAAGTTATATTACAAGATAAAAATAATTTTAAAATAAACAAGAAAATGTAATTATATTTCTGAACATAAGTGATCTTTTGTAAGTTTTTATGTGTATTTATTTAGGTGTGTGAATTATTATAGTTGTAAATTAAATTGTATGATTATTTGTAATTAAAGTAATTATTTGAGCTTAAGTGAATAAGGGTTGTGCTAATAGAAACATATAATATTTGCAAAAGTCAAACGAAAAAAATATGAACCCCTGTCTCTCCTCTCCCTTTCCCTTGTTCTACTCTTATCTTTCTCACAGTTTTTAACCTTTTAATTTCTTTTGAGATTATGCTGATTTTAATCAAGTACAAGTAAAATATTTCATCAATTTGAAATAGTAATTATGACTAAGCTTTCTGTTTTTTCTCTTTACCTTTCTTGAAGCAACATGTATGAGGATATTATTAAGAGGTAAGAATTGTAAATGGTGCTTGGTTTAATTTATGATATGATATTTTGTGTGATTAGGTTTTAAAAATTTGAGATGTTAAATAGTTATTCTAGCTTTGCTTCTTTAATTCTTCGTTTTTAAAGACTTATTGTCCTTAAATCTCAAGGAACTCCACAGTAAAGGAAGTTAGAGTATAAGCTATGGTGTCTATTTTTGCTATGCATAAAATGTTGTTGCTTTATTTTAATAATTGAAGATGAGTGTTCCATGCACGAATGAGTGAACTTTTATTATTTGAAAAAATTATAAAAAAAATATGAAATTGGTTCTAAAACAGATAAATCTGAACTTGTTAGATAAATTGAATGAGTTACTGATAATTTGATATATCAAAAGAAACAAATGAAATCTAATTTTTTTTAATAGGTTTTTTTACCACTGTTATACCACTGTTTAAAGAATTAATAAATTTAAATTTATTAAAAATCAAAACACATTAATCAAATATATTTTCGTATTTTTAATTTTGAAGTTTTGTAAACATTATACTTTTTTGGGTGTGATGAAGATAATAAGATTTAAATTATAATTTCATATAAATTACTGAAAGTTCACTGAACTAATGCTAGTGTGCTGTCAAAATTATAGTGACAACAATGGTAAGTAAATTGCTAATGTGGTACTGTGGTAACATTGAATTTACTTACCTTCTAAACTGTACATTAATACAAGTGCATATGTTTCATGCTTGAATAGTGAATTAACCCTCAAACTTCACTGCTCCAACATTTATATCAGTGCAGGTAAGTTTTGTCTTACTTGTATTGACGTGAATGAGTTGAAATGAAATTATGGTTTTGGTTGTAGCAGCAGGCCAACAGTGAATAATGGATGAATCTGGAATATGGTGATTGTGGTTGATGATGTGTGCAAGGCACCTCTTAGTTGAATATCTTGATTTGTAGTGTACATATATCATGATCCAGTGCAGTGTGCCTCCATGAGCCTTGGAAGGTTTTGAAGGGACATTGAACCAGATAATGGATAATTGAGCTTGGTGAGGTAATATTGGATCAGCTTGTTTGTTTTTTTTTTCCTAAGTGGACCCAACTCACCCTCACAAGGTTCCACAAGACTTACTTCCCAAACAAGACCTAGGTACTGTTTGATGACACTGGCTAGTGCTGTTTTTCACAGTTCATAATCACCTAAGTTTTGTCTTTGCCTCTTTGGTAACAGCTCTGTACTCCCAGATTTTCTTCCTGCCTTGTTCTGATTGGCATTACGTAATAAGACTATATTAGTCATGATTTTGTAGATTTTAGTTTTCACCACGTGACTCACTCACTCACTACTGTTATTCATGATTTGGCATGCATTGTGTTGTCCTGAGAAATGGGAACAGCCAAATTAGATTGGCGATGAAGCATGAACCACGTGTTTGAAAGCTATAAATCCCCCTCCTATCCCTATATCTTTTCTGCTCTGAGTAAACGGGGATAGGGGGAGGGGTTTGGTTTGGTTTGGCGGTGGTTGGAAAGGCACAAAATTTTTCCCCATACTCTTTTGGACTCTTATCCAATTTCATCTAATGCACCTACGCGGTGACTATCTTCGCCTTTAAATTAGATTTTTACTAATTTTTTTATTCCAATTTCTCAGCCTCCCTAGATTTTTTATTGACAACAGGAACTGACTGGGAATAAGTAGAGGGATAAAGAAAAGTTTAAAGGGACACATAATTGTCCATGAGATGATGAAGTCCTATGACAGGTTCCAAGCAGACAGAGTTGAAGGGAGCAAAGGGATATATGATATTTTAAAATGGGGGATCCTTCCAAACCAGATAAAGTTGACATACTAAAAAAAATGGGGCATGTTCCTCTGGGTCACCAAGATCTCAGGCAGGATCTCCTGTGCTTGCAAAAGATTTAAAGAGATGCATATCAAATATTCCAACATAAACATCACCATTTCCCCCTCATCTTTCTACACTCTCCTCATTACCCATACCTCATAACTCGCTTTATCATCTTTTTTTCCTTTTTCCAAACACATCATTCGTAAATATCCAAAGCAACATCCAAGTTTTTAGTGGGCAGCACTACATTTTGTCTCCCTTCACTAACAAAGTGGATTTATGATTAATAAAAGAGCTCAAACAACCGTACTACACGCCGTATTTTTCTCATCGTTACACCCTTCTTTGTATTAATTTGTTGATTTCGGTTCTCCTTTATCATTTTGAAATATGCATGTATGACTTTTTATTACAAATTTTTCTGAGATTGGAGCATATCAGTCATCTCCAGCAGTATTACTTAGGACTCACTTAAGATGAACATTCTGTGCGTAACTGAGATGTAAACTACACACAAAGATTGAGGACCACGTTGTCAAACCCGTGATTTCATTGCACTTATCTGTTAAGAAATTTTGCATTTCCAAAGCACTGAAAGCAGGTTACTCTGCCCCCTGAATATTGAACGTGGACACAAGTTCCACTCTACTTGAACCTCACCAGGCATCTGCAACTACAGTGCCTGATGTGAAAAGCTTGTTCGCATTAATATTTTATACCCGAACGACAAGAACAAAAGTTTGGTCATTTTTGTTTTTGGAGAATATGCTGTTCAAGAATTAAATATTTGTTTGGCAAAAGTTGCTAGTGCTGCTTTGCTTATATAAATTGAACATGGGACTTCGTCAAAAACAAAAATTGAGCATGCTTACATTATACAGAACCTGCCTAACTTATCTGTCTTGTGTGAACTATTCTTTGACAAGAAAATTAAATTATCAAAGAAAATGGAAAAAAACAGTTTTATTTCTAAATTTTCCTTTCAGGTTGTTTATCACTGCATTGACATCTAAAATATACGATAAAAGAAAACAAAGGAACAGAATCCCTTTTGTGGTCTGCTTCCTTATACATCATCAATGATTCTGTGCCCTTCGTGGATCTTCAGTATCTTCCACCTCGCCAAGTTGAATAGCAGAGATAGCTATCAGTAGAAATAGAACGGATCTTTATATCATTCCCATCTCTTTCCCTCCGTACCATCTGTTAAGAACAGAATGCAGTGGAATGGTCACATGATAAATTAAAATACTTCTGGGGGATAGAGTCATAAAGATTGGCCAGTGTGCAGAAGAAGCATCTGCTTACTTGTTGTTTTCAACTCCATTTTCTGATAGGGATGGTTCTAAAAAGCCGAAGTGGTCTTGCAACGAGGATCTCTCCTGTATAAGAACACACATTTTCTGAGGAGTTGGAATAAAATGTAACCTTGAAAGAAAGAATCAAGCCTGTGAAGTACCTCAAAATAAGTAGCAGAGAAACCTTGCGAGTAATTTAGCATGCTCTCTGTGGAAGTTTGTTGGTTGGTCACTGTGACATTGTTCTGAAAAATTATCAAGAGCCAAGAAAGTATCATCTATATAGCATACAACTACAACTAGTACTAGAAAAACGAGATGGGGTCATAGGGCAATGCAATTAACTCCAAGCAAGATCAAACTCACCATGGAGAAATCAAAGACAAGAGAGCTAGCAGTATCATCAAGAAAAGAAGGCAGGTGTTGGTATTGCTTAACCTTCTGCCTCTTTCTACTTCTCTTGCCAAGTTTTGCTGAATTAGATGCAGAGTAAAAGCTGGCATTATCCTGTGCATCTGGCAAGTGTGGAGGCCCAGAAGAAGCATCAGAGACCATGGACAGGTCCTCTTCCTCAGCCTCCTCCTTTTTGGCTTTCTTGTCTTTGTACTGGTCGTTATCTTCACCAATAAACTGAGAACTTGCATGTGAAAAGGCATTGTGGTTGAGCTGGAAAGAGTGCTCCAGGTATAGAGTCCAACCAGACTCACACCCGCTGCTGCATTGTGATGCCAATGCATTCATCTTCCTTTCCTTGGCTGGTTCCCAAAGGAATGAAATCTAAAAGGGGTGGCTTGGTTACTCAGTTTCTCATGTTTCTACTAGGAAGGAGAGTCCAATTTATGATGAAGAGAGCAGTGGTAAAAAAAAGGATAAAAAAAGAGAAGAGGGTTAAACAAAGTTTGATGAAACATGGCACTACATGGTGTAGCCTATTATTAACTGCGTGGCAACGTGGCTCTATAGTTTTGGTTTGGGGTGAGCAACAAGTTGGATAAAGTGTTGGAGAAAACCAAGAGAATCGGACTGAAATCCTAGACTAGTTTTGTCCTCACTCTCCTCCCATATGTGCAAAGTGGCAGTTGGGAGATGAACCACAGCCTTCACATGCTAGACAGCGATGCACTGTGTACCCTCTTAACAAAACCGGGTACACGTCCATTTCCCCTTCCACACTGTATGGACACCTATCCCTTCACCACTCATGCCTCTCTTCTCTCTCCACACGCATTATATCTCCCAATTTCGGAGAAGATTACTACTAACATGTAAAGGGTGGTGCTTGTATTTGAGAACAGAGTTACTATTAGTTGAAGCAGAAGTGGTCCAAGCTTAGAAATGGGTTGGATTTAGTGCCTCATAAGTCTGATTTAGTGTTCAAATGTGGAAAGGAAATGAGGCTGTTGTGGACATAAACATTATTTATGATCCTTTTTTCCTTTTCTGTGGCCATCATGTGTGACGACTAAACAATGACTCAACGGAAACATCACCCTCTTTTATAGTTTGTACTGTCATTTGTTTAGATTGGTGCAGAGCAAAATGTGCGGGTTGTTTTTTCATGTCAGTCTCATTCTCAAATATATTTTTTTCTGTGAAGAGATTCTATCACTATGCATGCAAAGAGAGAAAAATAAAGACAATGGAGAGTGTAAAATTTTTGGGGCACAGTGCACTTGACTGGGATTTTATGAATCCACATGCGATCACATTCACAATCCTTCTCTCCTTTTCAACAATTTACTCTCCTACCATTCACTCCACCATGTGGCCACGTGTGCATAATATTCATATGCGGGCTTCCACATATTCAAACACATGTCTCCACGTGCACACGCACTTTTATCTAAATCCCTCTTCTCAATTTTTTTTTTTAATTTTCATTTCTCAAACTCTTTTTTACAGCAAACTGCAAGCTCATTACGGATAAAGTCACCACACTTCTTTAAAAATTGACTACATTTATTTCTTTTTATCAGAAAAACGTAAAAAACATTTTACCAACTTCAACCATCTTAAACCGCTCATGAGAGGAATATTTTGGGTTAGCTAATTGGTCGATAAATAAAAATTAATAAGGTGATTATTGTAAGGCGAGTCTTGTAAAAAGATTTAAAATAATTATCTCTAAAAATGAACTACTTTATCACGTGTCATTTCAAATTAAAAGTATATTTTTTAATTATTTTTTGTGGGTAGCTAAATTCCTTTAGGGTTTCATTAATGCAAAGAAGCATCTAGTTTAAGTTTATCCATTGTTCAAACTAAACTCTGATCGGCATTACCAGTGTTGGCTTCTCTTCTTTGTTTATTTTTTTTTTCTTTTCTTTTTTCTATGTAACTCCACTCAAGGAATGTAATATATGTTGTTGCACATTTTAGAAGTAATGTTTATAATTTAAAAGCTTTGAATAGGACGTATCTTTAAAATTGATTTGAACAGTTTTATATGTTAATTTTGTATTTATCAATTATCAAAGTGCATTAGCTTAGGATTTGTAGTTAGATTGTTTAAAAAAAACAGTTGCGATTTTGCGTTAGAATATCTATGGAGAAGTGACTTGGCAATAAAGAATTTTTGTGTGAAAATAGTTTGGATGGAATGAGGCACGATTCTTTCTGATCTTAAAAGGTGTTGTGCACGTGTTGATGGTCAAAGTATAGTACTCCTAAGGCGTACTTAGCGAATTGCTTTATACTTGTTTAACAGGTTTAATCACTACATACACAATTACACTTACTAACCCTTTTATGCATATGCGATATCTTACTATTTTAGATTTTTTGCTTCCTTTTATTTCATATTTACTATCTGCACTTTCATAATTTTTAAAATCACCATTCTATCTTTTATGTATATTTTAATGATACCTTTGGATAATTTATTTTGGAAATTTTCTTAGAAAAATTTTCCAACTACGAAATAATTTCTAAATTATGTTTTTTTTAAATAAGTTTTCTGAGATATATGAAATATTTTTCATAACAAATTTTTCATAATAAACATTTTGAAACATAAGAGATGTTTTTCGGGATGAGTTTTTGGAATGGGCTTTTAGAATAAAACTTTTCAAATATACGAAATGTTTTCCAAAACGTGATTTTTGTAAGAAGACTTTCATAACATACGAAATACTTTTCAGAACTAGTTTTTCACCAAATCCTTTTTTTTTTCTTCTCTTCATCCTTCTCCTCTTATAAAAAATGTAGTAGAGAACAAGGTGTAGAAGAAGAAGACAAAGTGAGAACAATGTAACGACTGTAGCAAAATACGGTGTATTGAGGAGAGGTATTTTTGTCTTTTTGTTGTAGGAAGCAAAAGCTCAACTTGTATTCATCTCATGTGCGCAATTAAGCCCATTCCTACATCCATCTAGCCCAACAATGGATAATTATACAAAACCTTTTTAGTTCGACGCCTTCTTCGTGCACCTCCATAATCTAGTACTGCAGCTCCATAGTATAGATAAAATGGTAAAAATGCTTTTAGAGTAAAATTTTATACCCTCTTTCACCCTCTACCTTGGTTCCGCATAAGCTACAGTTGCACACCTTCATCTGTTTCGCACCTCTTCACACTTCTTTATCTTCTATTTTAGCAAGAAACAACACTTCTTTATCTTGTATTTTAGCAAGAAACAGTATCATTGTATGCATCTCTTCCTGAAAGTTTGTGTTGTTTAGGGTGGTGGTAGTTTAGACAGCCACGGAAAGCGTTCCTTGATCCAATTCAAAAGTCAATTTTTTAAAAAATTATATCAGATTGTAAAATTTGATATATAAATGTACATCAAATTAAATCCCTTCTTCTCATTTCGATATACATTTCATATACCAAATTCGACAATCAAATATGTTATTAATATATACCTGATTGTATTATTAATTTCACTTTGAAGATTCACAACGAAATGTGTAGTTGATGCACATGGTCAAGCTAACAATGGGACTGTGACAGCCTATAAAAACAATATTCCACTTATGATATGAATCTATATATTGAACCATTATTGTGCTTTGATTGTTTCCATTTCTTTTATTCCTACCAACCTCTAATCATGTCTTTGCATTCCAATTGTCCTACTAAGTATGAATATTAGACTTTAATATAAGAGTTAACTTCGGAAAATTATTTCGGTCTTTTGGTATCATAAACTTTAATTTAGTTCAAGGATAATGCTATATACTGTCCAACTCAAATCAATTTGGGAGTAGTTGTAAATAATAGATGCTATTGCATCTAAGTTTACCTGTTCCAACTTCAACTTATTTATTTATAGAATTAGAACCAACCTTTAGGTGGATGAGTACGAATATGTATGTAATTAGGTGTTAATATAGTGCTTAATTTAGGAATTGCTTTAAATTTTGGATAATTTTTTGATAGGCAGTGGAGTTGAGATAGTCTTAATTGTATACAGAGGTGAAATTATCTCAATTGTATATAAATATATTAATAATCATCATAGATAAAATTTATTCTTAGATGAATATAAATAAAAGTACAATGATTATTTCTTAGAATATATTTTTTTTACTTTTGATACTGATACAATAATTTTTCTTTCTTATACTTTTAGAAGCAAAGAATTATTCTGCGTTTTTTAATCAAGTTAATATAGTTTATCTATTAATTAAATAACATAAATCCGAGTCAGCATTTTAATACAGTATCTTAATCCCGATTCTGATATAGATAATTTTCTGAATTCAATTAGCTAAAAAAATGAATTTAATTGAAAACTCAGCTCTATTTTGAAGTAAAGCTTATGTTATAATATTAGTCATTGTAAAATATAATATATCATAAAAATGGATTTAATATCTAAAAGAAAAATGTAATAAATATGTTTTTTATTTTATTTTTAGAATTACTAATTATAATACATTAACTTTATATTCTGGAAATTATTATTTTTTGTTATTTTAGTCTAGCATTTTTTTTTTTGTTTTAAAATCTTGAACTTTTTATTAGTATTTTTTTATTCTTACTAATAATATTATGTTGTTAACTATAATTATTTTTGTACTAAATATATAAAATATGAATTAAAATATTTGTAATTGCATAACTTAATAAAGTAAAATATTTAATATTAAATATTTTATAAATAAGATATTCGTGTATATTTTTTTATTTTTAATATATTTTGAACACTAACCTTTATATTATTTTAAAATAATAATTGATTTACTATTAATAAAATATTATTCAAATAAAATTATAATTTTTAGAATTAGATATCAACCATCTTACACATTAAAAAATGATTAGTGTCAAACTATATTAATATATTACTAATAAATTATTTTTCCGTAGTTTTACCATATAAAGATAAAAAATAAAAAACAATAGTTTGTATATTAGATAGAATTTTAATATATTACAATTATCATTTCTAAAAAAAAATATAAAACATATTTGGTCATGTGTTTTTAGAGATTCAACAGATGTTTATGATATATCATAACATAAATAAATTTATAATCATTTAAAATTATAAAATCAAAATTATACTGAAAGCAAACATAAATGAATTATGATTTTTATTAACTAACATGTAATGTTAAAATTAATTCATCGAACAAAAAATAATAAATAATCATCTCATTTGTATTAAATATAAGTATATCATTTGAGTAAATTACGTACCTATAAGAATCTAATTATATTAATTAATATTTTTACTTTTAGGGTTAAACTAACTGTAAAGATTACGAAATAACATATAGTATAAAAAAAAACAGTAAATATTTTGACTGGGAATTAAAATGTAAAAAGTTAAATTTAAAAGAATTAAAAATATGGTTGTATTTGTGGTAATGATACTGTAGTGTAGAGTGATAAAAATAATATTAGACAGGGGTGAGGGTTGTTTGTTGTAAAGGTATTTGACAGAGTGTAGATAAAGTGTGAGAAAATAACAAATTTATTTATTTATTTATTATTTATTGGGAATCATTCATCCATTCATTCACTTCTTCATCCAATCATCTCATTCCCATTTTCTATACACCACAACCCAAATGAGTTATTACAATCAGCAGCAGCAACCACCCGTCGGAGTTCCACCGCCGCAAGGTTCCTCCTCCCTCCTTATTCATTCTCACTTTCTTTCTTTCGCATTCTCATCCTAATTCGCATTCTTAGGTTATCCGCCGGAGGGCTACGGAAAGGAAGGATATCCACCGCCCGGATACCCGCCGCCCGGATACCCGCCTCCCGGATATCCACCACCCGGAGCCTATCCTCCACCGCCCTACCCCTCCCAGGGCTATCCTCCGCCCTACGCTCCTCAATACGCTCAGCCTCCGCCTCCCCACAATCATCAAAATTCACAGGGCCCTGGTTGCTTGGAAGGCTGGTGCGTCCCTCTCTTTCTCTTTCTCTCTAATTTCGACCACCGAGTCAGATCCGATCGGGATCTTTCCGAGTTGACTCGGTGACGTTGCCAGCGCAACGTTAGACATTATTAGCTATTGTGCGCACCTTTCGTAACTGCTTCTTTACATTATTTTCTTGGAGACTCCGTCATAGTGTGTGTGTGCTCCAACTGGATTTGTTATTTGCATGACATAACTTTGCATTACATAACATCGAAATAACAAATTTTGAATTATGGGTTTGAATTTTACATATTTATTAGTTTTTTTGGATGTTGATTTTTGGAATTTATGAATTTTACAGTTTGGCTGCTCTCTGCTGCTGCTGCCTCTTGGATGCCTGCTTCTGAGATGACATTTCCTCTGCATGAAGTGTGTTTTTTTCTGTCTCTTTCTCTTTTTTCTTTTCTTTACCTTACAACCCCTTGTTCACTCTCTTATTTCTGTTAAATAATATGAACTGCTACTTGCTTCCGAAGCGCAAACTGCTTCATTCACATGCTTTCTCTTAGAAATTTAGACCTTCACCCCTTAACAACTAGAGATTGAAAAACGAAAGCACTAAAACAACTTCAATTGCAAATTTGCGACGATCACACATCTACTTTGTAACAGCAATAAAATCTGCATTTACTTTGCCTTTGCATGGGCCGCGAGAATCATGCTTGCTTGTCGCAACTCATTTTGAACAGTTCTCATCAGTTAGCTCTTGTATGAGGACAAACATTGCTTATGAACTCGTCAAACGTTTTAGTTTTAGTTACCCACTGTCCATCGCTCTGCTATAAATTGTTTAAATTCATAATTTTGTCTAAACAAGCATCACACCATTTCAATCATTAAATGGGTCATAAATTGATCGATCGTGTGATAATTGAGGAATTAATATGTTTGAAACATCAGGCTAACTTAAGCAGACCATAAACCTGTCTATATCTTCTTAATCTCAGAATCCAGACAAAAACAAAAACATTGTTAAGTTGTGTCACGAAAGATAAAACGATAAAATAAAAAATATGCAATTGACCCCAACCTTTGCGGATACTCGTAGGTTAATTTCGGAGTTTCGAGGAGCGGAAGAGTACAGACACCGTTAGGATGCAATTTATCTTATTCCAAACTCAACACATCTTGCTAAAATAAAATCAATTTCACCATTCAAAGTTTAAGTACCCGAGGAATTGAAATGCCATTTTTACTGTTTGCTGGCTCGCTAACAAATTATTAACAACAAATTTAAATAAAATAATCTCAACCATTTTACAACTAATATTAAATCTTATATTTTCGTTATGTCTTGTATACACATGCAACTCAAATAAGAAAGCTTTTTTTAGTAAACATGTCAAATAAAAATAAATATTATTCATTATATCTTATTATGAATTATCAAAATTTAAACTTAAAATTTATCCATTTTTTACTTTAACTAACTTTTAATTCATTCGTATATTAGTGGAAGATGAACATTGGTTTTTTTTTAATTTTCTTATAATAGTTTTATCAATAGATACTGGTATTGCAAAGGACGAATTAATGCTCCAAAATGCTCGGGATCCTGTGTGCAGGTAATTTAAGTGAGAGTTTTGAAGGACTGCTTCTTCCTGCACCTCCATATCATCTTCTTGCACCTCCATAATTTTCAAAATTCCAATAATAGATATGAATAAATTACAAAATTATCCCTGCTGCTATAAAAGAAGGTTTTCCATGGAAGGGGTGCGGTGCATTTCTGAATAGCGGTAGAAGGTGTCGCAGTGGTGGTGGGAGGTTCCTACGGTGTTGGAGTGAGGG